>CEUA01076679.1_pt1 | contig 13623 bp, 13 predicted proteins | sample 361541 | NCBI WGS metagenome assembly CEUA01 (sample SAMEA2623079, study PRJEB7988) | marine metagenome | isolation source: saline water (ENVO:00002010), including
TGCCAAAAAAACAGTTGCCAAAAAAACAGCTACTAAGGAGACCGAAGCTGCCAATGATGCTGAAGGTTAGGATTATTGATAGATATTTTTTGCTATAAAGGATTTTAGAATGACGATAGAGGCTAAGGTAGTTAAAGAGCTCAGAGAAAGGACAGGGGTAGGAATGATGGATTGCAAAAAGGCTCTTCTAGAGACTGATGGCGATCTTGATAAAGCAGTAGAGTTTTTAAGAAAGGCTGGGCAAGCTAAGGCTGATAAAAAGTCATCAAGAGTTGCAGCTGAAGGAATTATTGTTTTAAAAGAATCTGATGATCTATATGCAATAGCTGAAGTTAATTCTGAAACTGATTTTGTTGCTAAGGATGAGAATTTTACTAATTTTACTAATTTAGTTATGCAATTAATTCTTCAGTACCAGCCAAAGAACTTAGAAGATCTGATGAATGTAGAGTTTAATGGCTCTAGCTTAGAAGAGGTGCGAAAAGAACTGGTATCAAAAGTTGGTGAAAATATTTCCGTTAGAAGATTTGCTCTTCTGAAAACTAATAATATTGTATCTCAGTATTCTCACATGGGACGTATAGGAGTTATGGTTGAGATTAATGGCGATAATCATTCTATAGCAAATGATATTTCTATGCAGATAGCTGCTTCAGCTCCGCAATATATTGATATAGGGGACATTCCAGAAGCTGAGCTTAATAAAGAACGAGAAATTCTAGTAGCTCAAGCGTTACAAGAAGGTAAGCCAGAAGATATTGTAGAGAAAATAGTTGATGGCAGGCTTCGTAAGCACTTGTCTGAGATTACTTTAGTTGGACAAAACTTTATAAAAAATACAGATATTACTGTAGGTAGTTTATTGTCTTCATCGTCTGTTGAAGTAATTAGCTATATTCGTTATGAGCTCGGTGAAGGCATTATCAAGAAACAGGAAGATTTTGTAGCGGAGGTTATGGCACAGGCTTCCCAGTAAATATTTTAATTAGGAGATCTAGAAAAGATGCAGCCGTATAAGAGAGTGCTTTTGAAGTTAAGCGGAGAAGCTCTTATGGGATCTCAAGTAAGTGGTATTAAACCTTCAATTATAAAAAGAATAGCTCAAGAGATTTCAAGAGTATTAGATTTAGATATAGAGATGGGTCTAGTAGTTGGAGGCGGAAATATATTTCGTGGTGTAGGCCTTTCGGAATCTGGTATTGATAGAGTTACCGCTGATCATATGGGGATGTTAGCTACTGTAATTAATGCTTTAGCCTTACAAGATGCTCTTGAGAAAGAAGGTATAGTAGCGCGTGTAATGTCAGCTATTAAAGTTAATGATGTCTGCGAAGATTATATTAGAAGAAGGGCTATCAGGCATCTTGAAAAGAAACGTGTAGTTATTTTTGCTGCTGGAACGGGCAACCCATTTTTTACTACTGATACAGCTGCTAGCCTAAGAGCAATAGAAATTAATGCTGATTTATTAATTAAAGCAACAAAAGTTAATGGCGTATATTCAAGTGATCCGAATATTTCAAAAAATGCAGATTTGTATAAGAGACTAACCTATGATGATGTTTTAAACAAAAATCTTGCTGTCATGGATGCTACTTCAATCGTTATGTGTAAAGAAAATAACCTACCATTAGTAGTATTTAATATACATAATAAGGGGGACATGGTTCGCTTACTAAAAGGGGATAATGTCGGAACAGTTGTTTCAAACATGGAAGATTAAAATATGATTGAACAAATTAAGAAATCAGCTTTTGATAGAATGGAGAAGAGTATTATTTCTTTCAAAGATGAATTGAAGAAAATAAGAACTGGAAGGGCGCACCCAGATTTACTTGAGCATATACGTATTGAGCATTATGGATCAGAAGTACCATTAAGTCAGGCTGCTTCAATAACTGTTGAAGACTCAAGAAATTTGGTTATTTCTCCTTGGGATAAACAAACAGTCGCAATTATTGAGAAGGCTATATTGATATCAGATTTAGGACTTACTCCTGTTACAGCTGGAGCTGTGATTAGAGTTCCCTTGCCTCCTATGACAGAAGATAGACGGAGAGATTTAGCAAAAATTGTAAAAGGAGAGCTTGAGTCAGCAAAAGTTGCAGTTAGAAACATAAGAAGAGATGCGTTGAATGATATTAAGGATTTGCTTAAAGGTAAAGAAATTACAGAAGATGATTTAAGAAAGTCACAAGATGAAGTTCAGAAATATACAGATGATGTGACATCAAGAATGGATAATTTATCGGCCTCTAAAGAAGAAGAAATAATGGAGTTCTAGTGTTTTTTTATGAATGGCGATCCTATGAATAATTCGATACCAAATCATATAGCTATAATTATGGATGGTAATGGTCGTTGGGCTGAGGGAAACTCACTACCAAGAAAATCTGGTCATAAATCAGGTGTTGACCCTGCTAAAGAAATTATCAAAGCATGTATGAAAAAAGGAATACCTTCTTTGACTCTATTTATTTTTTCAGCTGAGAATTGGTCTAGACCAATAGAAGAAGTAAATTGGATTATGGATCTTTTTTTAAATTCACTTAACACAGAAATTCAAGAGCTTCATAATCAAGGAGTTCGTTTAAGCTTCATAGGGGATATGACACTACTCAGTAGTGAAATAAGATCTTCGATGAATTATGCAAAGGATTTAACAAAAGACAATAAAAATATGAACCTTATTCTAGCCATTTCTTATGGAGGAAGACAGGATATTATATCAGCCTCAAAGTGGCTAGTAGATTATGCTTTAAAAAATAGTAAAAGTGATGAAATAGATCTTGAAGATTTATTTATATCACGCCTTATGACATCAAATCTTCCTGATGTTGACCTATTAATCAGGACTGGCGGTGAGAAGAGGATAAGCAACTTTCTTTTATGGCAGATAGCTTACTCAGAAATTTATTTTACAGATATTTTATGGCCATCTTTTACAGTTAATGACTTAGATAAAGCTATAAATTTTTATTCTAATCGAGAAAGAAGATTTGGAAAAATTAGTAATCAATTAAAGGAAATCAATTGACTTTATCAAGGATAACTTCAGCATTTATTTTTGGAATCTTTATTATATATTTAATAATATATTCATCTAACTATGCATTCTCTTTTTTTTTTACAGCCTTATGGTTTGTTGCTATCTGGGAATGGTCAGGATTAGCTTTTGATATATTTTATAAAAAATTATTATTTAACTTATTAATGGATTTGCTTTTAGTGCTATCAATTTTTTTTAGCACTTATGATATTTATATAACTACTTATTTTTCATTAATTCCCTGGATTCTATTCTTTATGTCTTTTTATTTTTATCCATTTAATATTAATTCTCTATCTATAATATTATTAGGACCTTTTCTTTTATTTCCATCATTATTTATAATAATTTATCTTCATCAATTATCTACTTCCTATCTTCTATTTTTATTTCTTATGGTATGGGCTAATGATGTAGGCTCTTATTTTTTTGGTAAGCTAATTGGAAGGGTAAAGCTAGCTCCAATTATTAGTCCTAATAAAACTTGGGAAGGAGCTATTGGAGGATTTATTTTTACTTTAATAGCCTCTCTAATTTTATCTTTGTATTTTACATTGCCTATACTAAATTTTATTATTCTTTCCTCAATTATCTCTATTTCTTCTGTAATAGGAGATCTTTCTATAAGTATGCTTAAAAGAAACAGAGGATTAAAAGATACTGGCATTTTTTTGCCTAGCCATGGCGGAATTCTTGACCGTTTAGACAGTACATTGGCTGCTTCGGTATTCTTTTTTATAGGTCTTAATTTTTCTGGTATGATTTAAAAAAATATGACTCAAATAATCATTTCACTTATTTCATTTATTATTGCTCTTTCTATACTAGTATCTATTCATGAGTATGGACACTATATTGTAGCTAAAAAATTAGGCTTTAAAGTACTAAGATTTTCTTTAGGGTTTGGTAAACCCTTATTTAAGTATGTAGGAAAAAAACCTGATGCTACTGAATATATTATAAGCCCTATTCCTTTAGGTGGCTACGTAAAGCTTCTTGATGAGAGAGAAGGGGATGTTGATAAAAGCGAACTTCATAAAGCATTTAATAGAAGGCCAATATATCAAAGAGTTTGTGTACTGTTAGCTGGCCCCGGATTTAATTTTATTTTTGCCATTTTTGCATATTTTATTATTTTTTCTTCTGGCGTTAATCATTATAAGCCCTTAATAGGCCATATTGATGAAGGCTCAATTGCTGATATGTCAGGTATGGTTGTAGATGAGATGATAGTAAAGGTTGGCGATAATCTTACACCGACTCTTGAGGCAGCAACACTTTCAATTTTAGATGAGATTCTTTCTAATGGAATAATTCAAATAACAACCTCTAATGAATATGGTAATTCTAGATATATAGAGCTTGATGTTAGAGGTTTAGAGAAGGATTTAACCATGCCCGGAGGATTATATAAAGGCTTAGGGTTTATGCCAGGGCCTTTAAGGCCAGCTATATTAGGAGACGTGTCTCAAGATATGCCTGCTGATAATGCTGGGCTAGTTAAAAACGATTTAATTCTATATTTAGATAATGTAAAAATAAATAATTTCTCAGATCTAGTAAGCAATGTCCAAATTAGACCTAATGAGGTTGTAGAAGTAATTATTCAAAGAAATGGTGAAAGCTTCACTAAATCATTACAAATAGGATATTCTGATATTAATAATTCACGAATAGGAATAATTGGAGTTAAAGAAAATACTGAATTAGTTTCTGAACTTTTAAGCCAAATAGTAGTTACAGAAAGCTATGGTTTCCTAGACTCTATTGGAAGATCAATCATCAAGACTTTCCAAATGAGTATTATGACTTTAAAAATGATTAGTAAAATGATTATGGGAGATGTATCAACTAGAAACATTAGTGGCCCTATCAATATTGCCGTATATGCAGGAGATAGCGCCCAAGGGGGATTATTACCTTTTATTAGCTTTTTGGCAATAATTAGCATCAGTCTTGGTGTTTTAAATTTATTGCCTATACCATTATTAGATGGAGGCCAGATTGTTTATCAAGTAGTTGAATTTATTAAAGGTTCGCCTATCTCAGATAAGGCGCTATTAGTATCTCAGACCTTCGGGTTGGCTTTAATAGCAATGATTATTAGTTTTGCTTTTTATAATGATTTTATTAGACTTATATCATGAATATATTAATAAAACATAGCTTATCTTTGTGCATTTTATTTTATCTTTTTAATTCACAAAATGCTTTTTCTTTTGATCCGTGGGTAGTAAATGACTTTAGAGTTGAAGGCGCACAACGTATTTCTGAAGGCACTATTTTTAACTACTTACCTATCAACTTGGGAGATACTCTTACTGATCAGAGAATTCAAGAAGCTATTAGAGCAATATATTCAACTGGATTTTTTCAAAATATTGAGTTCAGGCAAGACGGTGATATTTTAGTTATTGTTGTTCTTGAGAGACCATCTATAGAAGCTTTTACTATTACTGGCAATAAGGATATTGAAACCGAACAGTTAGAACAGTCATTAACAGATGTTGGGCTGACTGTAGGAAAAATATTTGATCAATCTGTTTTGCTTGAGATTAAAAGAGCATTAACTGAGCAATATTATAGTCAAGGAAAATATGCTGTTCAGGTGAGAACTCCTATAGAAGAGCTTTCAGATAATAGAGTTAGATTAGCAATTGAGATAGCTGAAGGTGATAGGGCTAAGATTAGACAGATAAATATAGTTGGTAATACTAGTTTTGGTGATAATGAAATACTAAATGAGTTTGAATTAAAGACAGGTAGCCTATTATCTTTTTTTCGTAATGATGATAGATATTCAAAAGAAGCCTTAGAAGGAGACCTCGAAATTTTAAGGTCTTTTTATATGGATAGAGGCTTTGCAGACTTTAGATCGGATAGTGTACAGGTAGCAATTTCTCCAGATAAGCAGGATATATTTATAACGATAAATATCATTGAAGGGGAGAGCTATAAAATTTCAGATATCAAGATTGCCGGTGATCTTGTCGTCCCTAGAGATGAGATAAATGGCCTTATATTGGCAAGTCCTGGACAGATTTTTTCACAACAATTACTTACTAGTAGTGAAGAGCTAATTCGTTTTCGTTTGGGCCAAGATGGCTATTCATTTGCAGAGATTATAGCAATTCCAGAATTAGATAGAGAAAGTAACGAAGCTGAAATAACTTTCTTTTTAGATTCTCAAGATAGGGTATATGTCAGAAGGATAAATTTTAATAATACAGATAATGTAAATGATGAGGTCTTTAGAAGAGAAATGCGGCAACTAGAAGGAGGTTATTTATCAAATACATTGCTGGATAGGTCTCAGATTAGACTTCAGAGACTTCCTTATATCGAAAGCGTTGAATATGAAACAAACCCAGTATTAGGAGAGACAGATCTAGTAGATATTGATTTTGAAATAGAAGAAGGTTTACCAGGTCAATTTGGTGGAGGAATAGGTTATTCCGAAACATGGGGAGGGCAGCTTAATGCTAACTTTATTCATTCAAATTTTATGGGATCAGGAGATAGGGTAGCACTTAATATGAGCGGAGGTAAGTATTCTTCATATTATACTTTGAATTATACCGATCCATATAAAACCATGGATGGACTATCCCAGACCCTATCTTTTTCTTTTAGAGATATTACCCAATTTACTTCTGCCAGTTCAGCTTTTTCTACCGAAACTTATTCTTTAGGTGCTAATTGGTCTTACCCAATAACTGAATATCAATATCTTCAGTTTGGTTTTTCCTATTCAGATACTGAGATGGCAACTAGTTTTTATAGCTCCGAACAGTCTAATGAGTGGGTTAAGTCAAATGGGAAAGTTTTTAGCGTTGCAGGAGATGGAGATTTTTTTGGCACCAAGGCTCAGACATTAGAGCTAACAACTGGTTGGGTTTATGATTCTAGAAATAGATTTATTTTTCCTACTGATGGCACAAGGCTTGGGTTTAGTTTCAATGCTTCAATACCAGGAAGTGATGTAGAATATTATGTTGCCAATATTGGATACACACAATATATTCCAATTACCGGAAGATGGATTTTTAGAGTTAACTCTGATTTAGCCTATGGTAATTCATATGGAAATAAAACAACTGCAATACCACCATATAGAAACTTTTTTGCTGGCGGCCCTGGATCGGTTAGAGGCTATAGAGAGAGCCGTTTAGGCCCAAAGGATTCTTGGGGAAACCCTTATGGCGGTAATATAAAAGCTATATCACAGTTAGAGTTAATAATACCAATGCCAGAGCAATTTGAGACATCGGCAAGACTCTCCTTGTTTTATGATATTGGCAATGTATTTTCTACTGGAGGCGTAACTTTTCGTGATAGATTAGGTGATATAACTAATGAATACAAATATAACCCAAATAATCTTAAACGTTCGTTCGGAATTGGCGTAGAATGGTTGGCTCCTCTTGGTTTATTAAGGTTTAGTTATGGCCAGCCTTTAAATAGCACGGTTACCACTGAGCGTTTTTATGGAGATGAGACAGAACAATTTCAATTTACTGTAGGCAATGCATTTTAATTTATTTTTTATGAGGTAGGTAATTATTATGAATAGTAAGAGTTTAAGTTTTATGAGTTTTTTAGCTACTAGGTTAGCTCTAATTTTGGCACTATTATTTAGTAGCAGCACTATAAGTGCTCAAGAGGAGGGTCTTAAAATAGGCGTTGTTGATGTCTCTAGATTGTTAAGCCAGTCTCCTCAATATATTGCTGTAATGGAAACATTACAACAAGAATTTTCTCCAATAGAGAGAGAAATTATAGCTATTCAAACCTCTTTGCAAGAAAAGGTAGAGCTCTATGAGAGGGATGCTGCAGTTATGGGTGAAGATGAGCGACAAAGGCTTGAAAGAGAGATTACAAATGATCAAAGAGACCTTGCTAGAGAGCAAGAGCAAGCATCAGAAGATTTTAATTTACGACAAAATCAAGAGCTTAGTGCATTGCAAGGTGTTCTTGTTGACGCTATCAATCAATTTTCTAGCTCCGAAGATTATGATTTGGTAGTAGCAGATGCACTCTACTTTAGTATTGCTATCGATATTACTGATGAAGTTCTCCAGACTTTACAAAATAATTTTGATGCTGCTAACTAAGTCTTTCTATGCCAGTTAAATTAGGAGAGCTTGCTGATTTTCTTAATTGCAAACTTGATGGTGATCCATATCAGATAGTTGATAGTGTCTCCACCCTAGAGAAAGCAGAAAAAAATTCATTATGTTTTTTTCTAGACTCGAACAAGCTTAATATACTATCTAAGACAAAAGCTGGGTGCGTGATATTAAAAGAAAACATGAAAGATAAGTGTTCGTCATCTTGTATTTTAACTAATGATCCGTATCTTACATATGCAAAAGCAGCAAGATATCTTTATCCGCTTCCTAAATCAAATGGAATCAAGCATGAAACAGCAGTAATCTCTAAAAAATCAGATATTTCCTCTACTGCAGAAATATCTGAAAATGTAGTAATTAAGGATAATGTTTTTATAGAAGATGGTGTAATTATTGCTCCGAATACCGTTATTGGGCCAAATTCAATTATTAAGAGCAAGACTGTAATAAGTGAAAATGTCACTATAAAAAGCAATGTTCAAATAGGGCATAGATGTTTTTTGCACCCTGGTTGCGTTATTGGTTCTGATGGTTTTGGGTTTGCTAATGATAATGATGAATGGAAATCTATCCCCCAATTAGGAGGCGTAAAGATTGATTCTGATGTAGAAATTGGTGCAAACTCAACCATCGATTGTGGAACAATTGATGATACTTTTATTGGTAAAGGCGTTAAGATAGATAACCTTGTTCATTTAGGCCATAATGTCAAAATTGGAGAGTTTACAGCTATAGCTGGATGTAGTGCAGTTGCTGGTAGCACCACTATAGGGAAAAGGTGTAGACTTGGAGGAGGGGTTTCGATTATAGGGCATTTAAATATTACAGACGATGTTTATATTAATGCTAAAACTACTGTTATAAAGTCTATTTCTAAATCTGGAACTTATTCTGGAGTAATACCAGCTCAAGAAGCAAATACATGGAAAAGAAATATTATTAGACTTAAAGATTTAGATAAATTATTTAAAAAAATAAGAGGGAGATAGAGGGGGGCAGCTTGAAAAATAATTATCTTTATAGCCTCAATGAAATAAAGAAAAGAATACCCCAGAGAGAACCTTTTCTATTTTTAGACTTTGTTTTGTCCTGTAATCCTGGTAAAAATATTGTTGCTACTAGGAAAGTTTTATCTAGCGAAGTATATTTTGAAGGACACTTTCCGACTCACCCAGTTATGCCTGGTGTTTTAATAATTGAGGCAATGGGTCAGGCTGCAGGGGTCTTAGTTTGGGATACTGTTCCAACTGAAAAAAGAAATTTTATTTTATATTTAGTTGGTGTAGAAAAGGCAAGATTTAGGAAGCCAGTCATTCCTGGCGATGAAATGAAAATTACTGCTGAGATTATTACTAATAGAAGTAATCTTTGGCGATTTAAGACAAAGGTTGAAGTAGGGGGTGTTGTTTGCGCTTCAGCTGAAATCTTAGAATCTCCAGGAATTTATAATGATACATAAAACAGCAATCATCTCTAAAGATTCTAAGATCCATGAGAATGTTTCTATTGGTCCCTACTCAGTTATAGGCCCTAATGTAGAAATTATGCAAGACAGCATCATAGAAGCTAATGTAGTTATAAAAGGACCGACTACTATAGGGTGCGATAATCATATTTTTCAATTTTCATCTATAGGAGATAGCCCCCAAGATAAAAAATATTTAGGAGAGCCTACCAAACTAATTATAGGCGAGAGAAATACAATACGGGAAGGTTGTACAATTAACCGAGGAACCATACAAGACAATGGCGTAACGATTATTGGAGATGATAATTGGATAATGGCTTATGCCCACATAGCCCATGATTGTATAGTTGGAAACAATACTATATTTGCTAATAATGCTTCAATAGCAGGCCATGTTAAGGTTGAAGATTGGGCTATATTAGGAGGCTTTACCACAGCCCACCAGTTTTGCAGAATAGGCCCATATAGTTTTTCTAGTATGTTTACATATATTACTAAAGATGTTCCAGCATATGTTGTTGTATCTGGTAGGCCTGCAGAACCAAGAGGAGTTAATCTAGAAGGCCTTAAAAGGAAAAAATTTGATAATAATAGCATTCAAAATATTAAAGAAGCCTACAGAATTATCTACCGTCAGGGGCTAAAATTGGAAGAAGCAATAAGCCGCCTTCAGGAAATTAGTAAAAATAATAAGGAAATATTACCTATGTTAGAGTCTCTAAATAATGGATCTAGAAGCATTGTAAGATAGGCGTGAAGAGAAATTATCCATATTTGAAGAAAATAAAGATTGCTATTTGTGCAGGTGAGATATCTGGAGATAATCTAGGCTCAGAATTAATCAAAGAGCTTAAGCTCTTATTTCCTCAGGCAGAGTTTTTTGGAGTAGCTGGACCAAAAATGATTAGCCAAGGCTGTAAACCTTTTTATAAAGTAGATCAGTTATCAGTAATGGGTTTGTTAGAAGTTTTAAGACACTTACCCAGAATATTGTGGCTAAGATTTAATTTAATAAATAAAATAAAGAAGATAAAGCCTAATTTATTTATAGGTATAGATGCTCCAGATTTTAATTTACCTATAGGCTATTCTTTGAAGAAGCTAGATATTCCTGTGGTTCAGTATGTTAGCCCACAAGTGTGGGCCTGGAGGCAGTCTAGAGTAAGGAAGATAAAAAATTCAGTTGATCTCATGTTGTGTATTCTTCCTTTTGAGAAAAACTTTTATAAGTCTAATAAAGTAGAATCTTTATTTGTAGGACACCCAATAGCAGATCAGATACCTTATGAAGTAGATTATAATTTTGATAGAAAGGAGTTTAGCATTCAAGATAATCAAAAAGTCCTAGCCATTCTTCCAGGTAGCAGATCTAGTGAAATAAAATATCTTGCAGAACCATTTATAAAAACTGCCCAATGGTTATTAAAGAGATTTTCTAACTTATTAGTTTTAATTGCATTGTCAGATGAAGATAGTTTAAAAATTTTTTTAAAAAATAATAAAGATCTCATGAGTCAGATAAATGAAGATGATAGATTTAAAATTATTATAGGAAAGGCGAGATCTGTAATTTCAGCGTCTAATGTTGTTTTGACAGCCTCTGGGACAGCATCTCTTGAAGTAGCACTTATTAAGAAGCCTATGGTTGTTGCATACATAGTTTCAGATATTTCTTATTGGATTTTTAATAAATTAGGTTTAGATAAGCTAGCTTCTTTTAGTTTACCTAATCTTCTTAGTAACTCAAAGCATGTTCCTGAATACTCTCAGGAAGAAGTTAGACCTGATAAAATAGGACAGACTTTAGAATCTATGTTAAAGCATCCTAAAAATTTTGAAAAACAAAAAAAAATATTTAATGAAATTCATATAAAACTTAGAATTAACGCTAGCAAGAACTCTGCGAAAGCTATATATAATTTAATAAATAAGTCTAATCATTAAATGTATATAGCTGGTGTAGATGAAGCAGGAAGAGGGCCAATTGCGGGACCTGTTTTTGCTGCTGCAGTAATATTAGATAATGATAAGCCAATTGATGGTTTGAAAGATTCTAAGAAGCTGTCAAAAAAGAAGAGGTTAGCTCTTTGTGCCTTAATAAGAAAGAATTCCTTAGCTTACTCTGTTTCTATGATTGACTCTCAAATGATTGATAAAATAAATATTCTTCAAGCTTCGTTACTTGCTATGAAGAGATCTATTTTATCTCTCAGTATTCATCCTAATGTTGTTAAAATAGATGGTAATCAAATCCCAAGTTTTAATAAAGATACTAAAGACTTTTATCTTGAATCTATAATCAAGGGTGATGAGAAAATTCAGGAGATTAGTGCAGCATCTATAATGGCCAAGGTTTACAGAGATAGATATATGAATTTTTTACATTTTAAATATCCAGATTATAATTTTATTGTAAATAAAGGATACCCAACTAAAGATCATTTAGATAGGTTAAAGAAATTTGGCCTAACTCCATTCCATAGATTGAGTTTTAAGCCATGTGTCTTAATTAGGAGCGCTATCTAGATGAGCGAAAATAAATTTGTACATCTAAAAGTTCGTAGTGAATTCTCACTTATAGATAGTGTTATTAACATATCTTCTCTTATTAATTTTGCATGTAGTGAAAAAATTCCTGCAATTGCTATTTGCGAAGAAATAAATACTTTTTCGCTTGTTAAATTTTATAAAAAGGCTACATCAAATGGAATAAAGCCTATTATTGGCTCAGATATTATAGTCAAGAAAAATATAAATGATGATGATTCATATAGGATGACTCTATTGTGTAAAAACAAGACTGGATTTAGAAACTTGAGTAAATTACTTACCATGGCTCATTCTAAAGGTAGAGAAAATGAAAAATCATATGTTATTGAGAGCTGGTTTGATAAAAATACTACTTCTGGTTTGATAGCCTTATCTGGAGGACAATTTGGAAGCATTGGAGATAGCTTATTATCTTTAAATGATAGTGAGGCAAAAAAGAAACTAGAAAGATATCTAAGTATATTCCCTGATAATTTTTATATTGAGCTTCAGAAGCTAGGGAGACCAAATGAAGATATATATTTAGAAGGAGCTATTACCTTAGCGTCTAATTCATCTGTTCCTGTAGTAGCTACAAATGATGTAAGGTTTCTAAAAAAAGAAGATTATGACTCACATGAAACGAAGGTAGCCATTCAAGATAAGGTAATTTTATCTGATCCAGGAAGGCAGCAAAAATATACTAAGCACCAGTATTTAAAATCATCAGCTGAAATGGAAGAAATTTTTTCTGAAATTCCTGAAGCTATAGAAAATACAATTGAAATTGCTAAGAGATGTAATCTTAACTTAGATTTTGGAAATGCAATCTTCCCAGACTTTGATACACCTAATGGCAGTGATACACAGTCATACCTTAGAGAGCAGTCTGTAATAGGCCTTGAGAAAAGAATAAAATTTGATGATTTAGAAAAAAATAAGCGAGATATTTATTTACAGAGATTAGATTATGAGTTAACAACAATTTGTGATATGGGTTTTGAAGGTTATTTTTTAATTGTTGCTGATTTTATTTCCTGGTCAAATGATAATTTAATTCCAGTTGGACCTGGTAGAGGATCTGGGGCGGGTTCATTAGTCGCATATGCGCTAGAAATTACAGATATTGACCCTATTTTTTATGATTTATTATTTGAAAGATTTTTAAATAAAGAAAGAGTTTCAATGCCAGATTTTGATATTGATTTTTGTATTGAGGGCAGAGAAAAAGTTATTGAATATATTTCAAATAAGTATGGAATTAATCATGTTTCTCAAATTATTACTTTTGGGACAATGGCTGCTAAAGCTGTGGTTAGAGATGTAGGTAGAGTTTTAGGCATGCCTCATGGATTCGTTGATAGCGTTGCAAAGCTAATTCCATTTACTGTTGGAGTGACCTTAGATGAAGCAATTCAGGAAAATCCTGAGTTAAAGAAACGTTA
>CEUA01225745.1_pt1 | contig 13614 bp, 15 predicted proteins | sample 361541 | NCBI WGS metagenome assembly CEUA01 (sample SAMEA2623079, study PRJEB7988) | marine metagenome | isolation source: saline water (ENVO:00002010), including
GCTGAACTTTGTAAATGTCCAAATAATTCTACCAAAGAACCAAGCTCTTTCTGATATGCAGTCTCTTTTACTCTAAGAATTTCTTCATTCTTTTTGTATTCAGCTTCAAGTTGATCAGCAATCCTTTCTTGTCTTGCAAGTTCTCTTTTTTCAGCGGCTAAGATTTCTGCCTGCTTATTTTTATTTGCCATAAACCTGGCTTCTCTTTTTGCATTTTCAGACTGCTCTTTAGTCTTTCCTTCTTTGACTAATGATAATAAAGCTTCTACTGTTGAAACTTCTACAGCCTCTTCTTCTGCATCTTGGGCAAATATAAAACCATTAAATGATATGGATAAAAGAAATAAAATTGATAAATACTTTTTCATTATATTTCTCCTTTAACAACTGGCATTAATAGCATATCTGTAGGAATTAGCTTTTTAGCCATTCTTATACCATCTCGAATAGGCTTCCTGTAACTGCTATCTAATTCTACCCAACCAGTTGCTTCACCTGTTTCAGGATTAATTTCGTTATTCCAGATTCCACTAATTCTTTCGTCTTTGGTTTGATAAAACATACCTATTCTTCCAATAACAAGAATATTTACATTTGTTCCGTCTGCTAATTTATCTTCGTAAGTATCTATCTTTCGTCCATACTCAGCTTCGATATTGTAAGCTTCTAATACTTGTCTTACCTGTTCAGATGCAGTTACTTTTGGTTTTGATAACGAAGATCGAACTAAATCAATTCTACCCCTTCTTTCTTCTTCTCTAAAAGGAGTATCTAAAACAATGAACATCTCCAAAGAATCTAACATTTTCTCAGCAAGAGGCGGTATCTGCCTTTGCATTACAACTACCTGAACCAGTTGCTCATCTAACTTATCCATAAGATCAAGCTGCGCTTGAATCTGAATTCTTTTTTGTTCGTTGTATAGTTTAAGACCCTCAACCTGTTTTGAGACAACCTTATACTCATTAACTATTTTATCTGTTTGTCTTTCTGTTTGATCAATATTACTTTGTGATGTTGCAGAAAGTGTTTGATTTTCTCTACCTACTTCTAAGACACTTTCCATATTAACTTCAACCTCATTTGATAAAACAAATGTACTAAAGCAAAAAAGTGCGGGCAAAGATATTCCCTTTATATATTTAAGCATTATATGTACTCCCTAAAGTCTGATAATGTTAACAGTCTAAGCTTAATAAATAAATTATTTTTAATTCTTTTTTATATACATAAATATATAAAAAAGATAATTTCTATATATTTATTGTATATTTTTTATAGTTATTTTGAAATCTTGTTATTTTGTAAGCTTTAAAAATAATACTGGCGTATCTTTTTTATATTGTTTATATGATTCGTCATCGCCCCACTTGATATCACCCCTAGCCTCTAGCATCCTAACGCCGCTTACATAAACGAGCAACAAGTATGTAAAAATAGGGGATATAAGTGTTATGTATTGAAGTCCATCTAATGAAGAAAATGACATAACCGCTATTCCAGTCCACAAAATAATTTCTCCAAAATAATTAGGGTGTCTTGATTTTGCCCAAAGGCCAGATGTAATGAATTTATCTTTATTCTCAGGCATTGCTCTAAATTGTGATTTTTGTTTATCTGCAATAATTTCGATTGAGAAACCAAAGATAAATATTCCAATTCCTAGATAATAAAATGCATTATTAACAACACCAGACTCTGATGAGATTGCGGTTAACGCACACATTGAACAAAGTGATACCCATAACCCTTGAAGAGTCCATGTCATGAAAAATTGTGTTGCAGATGGTTTTATGCTTCTGAATCTCTTATCTTCTCCATCTTTATGTATTCTCATAAATAAGAAAGATCCAAGTCTGATTGCCCAAAAGGTGATTAAAAGAACAATTAAAAGATTTGCATAATTAAGATTGGCAAAATTACCTGAGGAAGAAACTAATGAATACCAGATTACGGATAAATATGTGAGGCTGCCTGTTAGATCGTAAAATTTTTCAGTTTGAAAAACGTATGCTGGTATAAATGCAATCCATTGAATTAAAAAAGCTAAAGATACAGCCCTAAATACTAAATCAATACCTGTCGCAGAGGCAATTGAAATAGCTATAAAGAATACTATTAAAGATATTGATAAATTAATTACTGCTTTCATTATTAATTCCATCCACAAGTTCTATCTTTATTTTGTTCATCTAGCCAGTCTTTTAAAGGAGCATAATAATTTAGTATCGAAGTACCGCTTAACTCTCTAGAGCCAGTGATATTCTCGAATGCATCCTGCCATGGCAGGCTTTCACCCATCGCCATAGTTGAAATTATCTTTTCTCCTGCATCTTTATTACCATAGATTGAGCATTCATGTAGATACCCATCAAAATCTATTAGATTACATAAAGACTCATGAAACTGATACTGCATAATTCTTGCTAAATAATAACGAGTATAAGGAGTATTGCCAGGAATATGGTATTTTGCTCCGGGGTCAAAGTAATCCTCTGTCCTCTCCTCGCTTGTGCTAATACCTTGATATTCTTCTCTTAGTTGCCACCATGATGTATTTAATTCATCTTCTTTAATATCGCCATTAAAAACTCCTGATCTCCATTTATCTAACATTAATGCCCAAGGCACCACCACAACACCCTCTAAGGCTTGTTTCATTAATAATCCAATCGGGTCTTCTTTTGCGAGATTTGCTTCGTCTTGAGAAATAAAGTTAATTTTAGTTAAATAATCTGGTGTTATAGATAAAGTAAGTAAATCACCAAATGCTTCATGGAAGCCATCATTGGCTCCTCCCTGAAAAAGGGTTGGCAAATGATTATATGCCTGATAATAAAAAATGTGTCCTAATTCATGATGAATCGTAATAAAGTCTTCCTCATTTCTTTCGATGCACATTTTTATCCTCAAATCATTATTTGCTGGATCTAAATTCCATGCTGAAGCGTGACAAACTACTGACCTGTCTCTTGGTTTTACAAATAATGATCTTTCCCAAAAAGTTTCTGGCAAAGGTTCAAAACCCATGGAAATAAAGAAATCCTCAGCGTATTCAACCATTTGAATCTCATTTAAATTTTTATCCTCAATAATCTGAGTTACATCAACTGAGTTTGAATTTGATTCTTCTGTATATACTAAATCATATATATTTGACCATGATTGCCCCCACATGTTTCCTAATAAATGAACGGGTAATGGTCCTGATTCAGAAACAATCTCATCGCCATAGTAATCATTTAATTTAGCTCTTACATGACAATGAAGTGCATCATATAAAGGCTTGACCTCTTCCCAAACTCGATCCGTCTCTTCTAAAAATTCTTCAGCCGGCATATCATATTTACTAAACCATAAGTCACTTAATCCGTCATACCCTAGATCTTTAGAGCCCTCATTCCCAATTTCAACCATTCGCATATACATTGGCTTCATTGGTTTTCCAATTTCATGCCATCCTTTCCATGCTTTTAAAAGTTCATCAGGATTTCTTGAGTTATCTATTATTGATTCAAATGCTTCTAAGTCATAACAGATTCCATCTTCATAGCAATATTCACCTGCGCCGTACATAGCTTCCAATCCTGTTGAAATTTGCGATAGTTCCGCAGCCAGACTTTCATCTAATGGTGGAGGCATTACAAAAGAACTCTTAAGAATACTGAGCATTCTATAATTTTCAGGTGACGTATCTAAATTATCAAAATTAGAGGCTTGTCTTGATCTCTCTAAAGATTTTAAAGTATATCTAGTCCCATAATCTGCAATAACCTTTTGAGAATCGTATGTAATAAAATTTGAACTTATCCAAGAAGCTGAATAAATAACTGGTCCATCTTTCTTATTCTCCTCTTCTACCGATGCTAAAAAATTCTCCAAATCTTCAGATTTATAAGTTTGTTCGCTACTCGGAGCGCAAGAAGTTACAATTAAAGACAATAAAGTTATATATAAAAGATTTTTCATTTGGTTACCTCGCTATTAAAATAACATAAAAATAAATTTATTATGAAAATTTCAACAAACCAATTCAAGAATGGCACTAAATTAATAATTGATAATGCGCCCTGCTCTATCGTAGAGCATGAATTTCATAAACCTGGAAAGGGTCAAGCCGTCATGAGGGTTAAATACAAAAATTTATTGACTGGAAATACAAATGATAAAACATTTAAATCTGGGGAGAGTGCAGAAGCTGCTGATATAAATCATGCAGAAATGGAGTTTCTTTATCATGACAATGAATCATGGCACTTTATGGATACCACTACTTTTGATCAAATTGAGATAAGCTCTTCACAAATGGGGGATTCTAAGAAATGGTTAGTTGGACAGGAAGTGTGCGAGATAATTCTTTGGGATGGTCGGCCAATATCAGTTAATCCTCCAGTTATTGTAGAATTAAGAATCATAAGCTCAGAACCTGGGATAAAAGGCGATACTGTCTCTGGTGCAACAAAAAATGCAATTCTTGAAACAAATGTTGAAATTCAGGTTCCTTTGTTTGTAAATGAAAATGAATTAATAAAGGTTGATACAAGGGATAGAACTTACGTTGGGAGAGCAAAGTCTTGATAGAAGTAGTTAACAAAGAAATTAAATTATTTTTAAAATCAATTGAAGAAAGTACTAAAGACTCCACTCAAAAAATTCTTAATAAGTTCACGACTTCGATTTCTGAAGATTTAAAAAATGGCCACCTGACAACAAATGTTTGCATGGTAGCGGCCAGTCTCTTAAAGCTAAACCCAAAAATGTTAGCAAAGAATCTTGAAAAATCTCTAATAAAGCTAAATAAGTTTAAAAAAGTTGAAGCTGCTGGACCAGGCTTTGTAAATATTACTCTCTATAGGAAAGACTTTGTTGCCATAATTAAAGAAATAATTAAACTCAAAGAAGATTTTGGTAAATCTAGTATAGGCGATGGAAAGAGAGTTCAAATTGAATTTGTTTCAGCCAATCCTACTGGACCATTGCATGTTGGGCATGGAAGAGGAGCAGCATACGGTGATGCTATTGGTAGAATCTTAAAATCTACTGGGCATTATGTTGAGAAAGAATATTATATCAATGATGCTGGCAGGCAAATCGATATTCTTACTGCAAGTGTTATATTAAAAATAATTCAAAAAGAGGTTGACAGCTTTTTTCCGCAAAATGCTTATAGAGGCAGTTATATAGAATCTATTGGAAAGGACTTCCTTCAAAATAACCAAATTAAACTTAATAATCTTGACTCATTAACTAAAAATTTATCAAGCGATCCTGAAAAAGAAATAGATCAAATAATAGTTAATCTTAAAAATGTAGCTATCGAAACATGGGTTTCGGTGAAAGCTTTTTCTCTTAAAAGCATAATAGATTCAATCATGGCAGATTTAAAAGAATTTAATGTAGATTTTGATAATTGGTTTGAAGAGTCATCGCTAGGCTCCTTGGATAGCCCCTTATCAGAAATTGGTAAATCAATTAATAAATTGAAAGATAATGAAGAGGCGTATGAAAAAGATGGCGCTATATGGCTGAATACAGATTCAAGTGGAGATGATAAGCATAGAGTATTAATAAGAGATGATGGCAGAGCAACCTATTTTGCGTCTGATGTTGCATATCATAAAAATAAAATAGAAAGAGGATTTGATAGCCTTATAAATATATGGGGAGCGGATCATCATGGATATATAAAAAGAATTGAGGCATCTATCAAAGCCTTAGGATCTAGCAAGGAAATTCTAACAGTAAAGCTTGTTCAGTTTGCAAATCTATTTAAATCAGGAAAGAAAGTTAAGATGTCTACTAGGACTGGAGAGTTTTTCACATTAAGAGATCTTATTAGAGATATTGGGACTGATGCTGCAAGATTTTATTATTTATCAAAACAGGCCGACCAACACCTTGATTTTGATTTAGATTTAGCAAAATCAGATAGTAAAGAAAATATATTTTATTATATTCAATATGCTCATGCTCGAATCTTCTCTCTTGAAAAGAGATTTAAAGAAGCCCATTCAGACTTAGAAATGGATATTAATTCTATTGAAAATAATGTTTACAATAAGTGCGATCCTCTAATTCATGAGATTGCTAAATATCCAAATATCATTAATAAATCTTCAAACACCCTGCAGCCACATTTGATTATTTTTTATTTAAGAGATTTATCTCAATTATTTCATAGCTACTATAATGACAATCATGTTCTTTCAGAATCAGAAGAGAATATGCAATCAATAATTTCTTGTTTATCCGCAGTAAAGCAAACTATTGCAAATGGTCTTAAAGTTTTAGGCATTACGCCTATGCAAAAGATGTAAGGCCATGAAAGATTTTGCAAATAGAAAAAAAGTTAAAAAAATTTCTTCTAAGAATAGACAAGCATTTAGTTCAAGAAAGCCGGTTATTAGTCCTATATCTAAGAAGGCTATAACGTATCTATTATCAATTGGCACTTGCTTAGCGTTAGCATCATTCTTTTATTTCAAAACGGATATTGTTTCAATTAAACCAAAAAATTCTGGGAATTCTGTAACAATTGATTTTCCTACATCTCTTATAAATGAAGGGGTATATGAACCTATAAGCAGTAGCGATAATCAAAAACCTCTATTATGTGAGTTCTTCGTTCAAGTTGGGGCATATGGTAATAAAAAATATGCTCTAGAAGCAGAAAATATGATCAAGTCTGAAATTCAAAATATTTCAATTAATGAGGTATATAGTTCAAGTAATCCAGGAAAATTGCTGCATAGTGTAATATCTGGTCCTTACGAGAACAGATCTGCAGCAAGCAACGCAAAAGAGAAGATTACTAAAAAGGGTTTTGATCCTCGGCTTAGAACATCATGCAAACAAACATAGAAAAGAATATAGACAATATAAAAAGAAAGATCAATTCAGCATGCAAGACTGCTGATAGAGACCCTGAAAAAATAACCTTGATAGCTGTGTCAAAAAGGAAAAGTCATAAGATGATTCAAATAGCCCATAAAAAGGGGATAAATAATTTTGGTGAGAATTATGCTCAAGAGCTCCAAAAAAAAGCATCAATAATAGGTTTAAATAACATTGTCTGGCACTTTATAGGCCCAATACAATCGAATAAAGTTAAGATTATTGCAAAAAATGCTGATTGGGTTCATACAATAGATAGAGAAAAAATAATTAGAAAGTTAGATCTTGAGTGTGGGCAATTTAATAAGACTATAAATGCGTGTATTCAAATCAATATATCTTCAGAAGAATCGAAAAGTGGCTGTAACCCAAAAGATGTTATAGATATTGCTAAATTAATTGAATCTATGAAAAATATTAATTTAAGAGGCATAATGGCTCTCCCAAAAATAACAGATAATGAAATTAAACAAAAAGAAGCAATGCAATCAATAATGGCCCTTAGCAAGAAACTTCAATCTTCATTCCCAGATGCTGCATGTGTCTCATTGGGTACTACCCATGATTTTAGAGATGCATTAATTTATGGGTCAACAATGATAAGGGTTGGTGAGTCTATTTTTGGAAAAAGACAATGACAAATATCGTTTTCTATGGTGGTGGAAATATTACCCAAGCAGTGGTAGAGGGTCTAATAAAATCTGGATATAAAAAAAATAAAATCTTTTACGTAGACAGGAACCATAAAAATAAGCTGAAATTAAAAAAACTTCAGATAAAAACACTAAAAAACAATCTCCCATTAAAGGTTGATCTATTTGTTCTTGCTGTTAAGCCAAAGGATGCTATTGATGCTTACAAAGAAATATTAAAAGAGCATAAGAATCCAAAAATTATAAGTTTTGTAGCAGGGATAAAATCAAAGAAATATCTCGAAATTAATCAAGATATTGAATTTCTAAGAGCAATGCCAAATACATCTTCAAGATTTAACCTTGGCATTACCGCTCTATTTAATTCATCATTTAAGAAAAATAATCTAAAAAAAGTTATTTCTCTTTTTGAAAGGGTTGGAATAATCATGGAGCTTGAAAAAGAATTAAAGATAGATACCTTTACTGGAATGATTGGGAGTGGGCCTGCATACTTTTTTTATCTATTAAAGTCCTATGAAAAGAAAATGATGAATTTATGTAATAAAGACAAGAAGAAAGTTAATGATATTATGGTTAATCTCATGAAAGGTGTGAGTTTATCTATTGAAAATAATAATCTTGATGATTTAATCAAGGCTATAGCATCAAAAAAAGGAACAACAGAGGCAGGGCTCAGATCCTTTATGACTAATAAACTAGATAAAGTTTTTGAAAAAGGATTAGATGCAGCTATAAAAAGATCAAAGGAGATTTCTAATGAATAATTTAGAAATTTTATTAATAGGTAATCCTATATTAAATTTACTGAGCTACGTTTTTGTAGTTCTATTAATGTTTAATCTTTTAAAAGTTAACTATTTCAATCCTATTGTTGCTTTATTTTTAAAAGTATATGAGCCAATTTCAAAAATTCTTTTCTTATTCCAAAATCAAATAATTAATATCATTATAATTTCTGTGATTATTAAGTTCGTATCTTTATTTGTTTTCTTCTTAGGAGAGCAGAAAGAAATCTTAACTCTTTTTGGATTGGCTGTTGGTCAAATCTTTATTGTAAGTTTAAGAGTAATTTTCTTTGCGGTTATCGGAGGTGTAATAATAAGCTGGGTAGCACCCAATAGCTCAAACCCTTTTCTTCAGCTAATTGAAGAAATGTCATATAAGGCTCTTTCTCCTATAAGAAAACATATACCTTCAGCAGGTGGTCTAGATTTTTCACCTTTATTTATTTTAATATTAATAAATCTAGTAGAGAGTTTTTTAAATGGTATGCTCAACCCTATCGTATGAATACTAAAACTGAATTGGTAACTTTTAATGCGGGATTGACACTAGAAAGCGGTGAAAAATTAGATTCATTTGAATTAATGGTTGAGAGTTATGGCGAACTTAACGAAGCCAGAACGAATGCTATTTTGGTTTGTCATGCTTTTTCAGGAAATCATCATGCTTCTGGTGAAAATGAGCTTAAAGAAATTGGTTGGTGGAATGAGATTGTTGGTCCAAATAAAGCAATTAATACTAATAAATATTACGTCGTTTGTTGCAATAATCTTGGAGGTTGTTCTGGGTCTTCAGGTCCAAAAAGCATAAACCCTTCTACGAATAAACCTTATGGTAGTAATTTTCCTTTAGTCACTGTTTCTGACTGGGTAAATTCACAGAAAATGCTTATGGAAAAATTTAATATCCCATGTTGGCATCTTGTTGTCGGAGGCAGCTTGGGCGGAATGCAAGCACTTCAATGGTCTATTGCTTATCCTGAAAAAATTAAAAAAGCAGGTATCTTTGCAGCGGCTGCAAAATCTAGCACTCAAAACATAGCAATGAATGAAGTTGCTAGGGAATCAATTAGGAAAGATCAAAATTTTCATGACGGGGATTATCTAGAGCATGATGTTATTCCTAAAAATGGTATTAAAACTGCAAGGATGCTAGGACATATAACATATTTGTCAGAGCAACATATGAATCAAAGATTCGGGAGAAAATTTCAAGATGATGAGTCAAAAGTTGGGCTAGAAGTAGATTTTGAAGTTGAAAACTATCTTCAGTATAAAGGGGGGAAATTCTCTGAAATTTTTGATGCTAATACATATATATTGATGACAAAGGCAATGGATGGATATGATGCTGCATCTAAATCGGGAAATCTTTCCTCAGCTTTGAAGGATGTTCTTGCAGAATTACTTATCATAGGTTTTTACTCGGATTGGCTTTACCCTCCTGAAAGAGGTAAAGAAATACAAATTGCAGCAATGAGTAATAATATAAAATCATCCTACATCATATTAAATGGAGAGCATGGGCATGATAGCTTTCTTTTTCATTCAGAAAGATATTCTCAGATAATAAGCAAATTTATAGAATCTAAATGAATAATAGACTCTCAAAAATTATAAACCCCTGGGTTCCAAAAAATGGGAAAGTTATAGATTTTGGGTGCGGCGATGGAGCTTTATTAGAAGAGTTAATGAAAACAAAGAATGTTTTAGGCTATGGGGTAGAGATAAATGATCAAAAGATAGAAGATTGTATTTCAAAAGGTGTTCCCGTTATAAAGCAAGATATTGATAAAGGTATAAATGAATTTAGATCCTCAAATTTTGATATTTCAATCATGGCGAGATCAATCCAATGTTTAAAAGATCCAAGTCTTGCCCTAAATAGAATGCTGAGACTTTCTAAAAGGTGTGTTGTTACACTCCCTAATCTTGGATACTGGAAGTGTCGATTAAATTTAGCATCTGGAAGGATGCCCGTCACTCCAGAACTACCATCAAGCTGGCATGAAACTGATAATATACATCTATGTACCATTAATGATTTTGAAGATCTTTGCAAAAAAGAAAGTATAAAAATAATTAATAAGGTATTTTTAAGTTCCAACGGATCTCAAAGTAGCTTTGCCTCATTAAACCCAAATCTGTTTGCTATTGAAGGAGTTTACCTACTTGGAAAACAATAAAGAGCTACTAATAGCAACCTCCAATGCTGGAAAGGTAAAAGAATTTAATAAAATCTTTAAGAATCATAAGTTGTTTTCTTTAACAGATCTTGGTATTAAAGATCCTGTTGAGGATGGGGATTCTTTTTTAGAAAATGCTCTAATTAAAGCTAAACACGGAGCAATGATATCTAAAAAATTTACCATTGCTGACGACTCGGGCTTGGTTGTTCCTGGATTAGATTTTGAACCTGGTATTTATTCTGCTAGATATGCTGGGGATCGATCAACTGATAAAGATAATAGAGATAAAATAATTAAAAAACTTAATGAATTAAATTTAAAAGAATTGGATGCATACTACGTATGTGTGTTGGTTGGAATAAGAAATTATCTAGATCCAATGCCAATAATCACTCAAGGAAAAATTAATGGCAAAGTTTCTATTGAGAGCTCAGGAGATGGCGGTTTTGGATATGATAAGATTTTCTATCCTTTAAATTATGATTGTTCAATGGCGTCATTAGGCGATGATATTAAGAATAAAATTAGCCATAGAGGTGTAGCTTCAGAAAAATTTATAAAAATTTACAACTCTTAATCTTCTTTCTTAAAATTAAATTCAAACACCCGCCTGCCTTCATTAACTCCTCTTTGCTCAAATTTTGTTAAGCGATTCTTTTGAGCAAAAAAAGTATCTGATTTTTTAAAAAACTTGCTTGTATTCAGCCCTTCTCCAATTTGGTCTGCATAATTTTCCCAATCTGTTGAAATATACAAATTGGCATCAGATTTCATTGAACTGTGTAGTAGCTCTAAAAAACTTTTATTGATTAGTCTTCTTTTATGATGCCTTTCCTTTGGCCAAGGATCAGGGCATATGATTTTAACTGCATCAAAAACTCTTATATTTTTATTTCTATCTAAAAGAATTCTAATATCATCTGAAAAGATTCTTATATTCATAATATTATTGTCTTTAATTAATCCTATCAATGTGCCGATTCCTGATAAATAGACTTCAGAGCCAATAAATAAAATTTCTGGGTTTTCAGTTGCTTGAAGGTAAATATGTTCGGCGTTACCAAAGCCTACCTCAAGGCAACAGCTAGAATAATCAGATGCTATGCTCTTAATATCATCAATATTTTTTATTGAATAATCTGATATAAATTTTAGATTTTCTTCTTGGTTTTTTGTTATTCGGCCTCTTCTTTTAACAAAAGAAGGTAAAAATTTTAGACGCATTTAAAAGACTTTTAATTAAAGTCTATATCTGCCATAACAGACTTAAGCTTTTTAAGAGCTGTATTTTCAATCTGTCTAATTCTTTCTGCTGAAACATTATATTCATCAGCAAGATCGTGTAGGGTTGCTTTTTTATCAGCAAGATATCTTCTTTGGAGAATATCTTTACTTCTATCATCTAGCACTTTCAAAGCATGGGCTAAATCCTTGCTATTTAGTTGTTCTGACTGGTTTTTTGAAACAATAACCTCTGGATCATATCTTTTATCTTCTAAATATTGAGATGGAGACATTATTTCTTCATCGTCGCCAGTCAAAATAGGTGAATCAAATGATGAATCATTTGAAGAAAGTCTATTTTCCATATGAAGTACATCTTTAACCTCTACATTTAAATCTTTTGCAATTTTTTCAGCCTCATCTTTTGTTAACCAATCTAGTGATTTCTTTTTACTTCTTAAATTAAAAAATAGTTTCCTTTGAGCTTTGGTAGTGGCTATTTTTACTTGTCTCCAATTTCTTAGGATATATTCATGAATCTCTGCTTTAATCCAGTGCACTGCAAAAGAGACTAGCTTTACTCCTCTGTGAGGATCATATTTATCAACCGCTTTCATCAAACCAACATTGCCCTCTTGAATAATGTCGCCCAAGGGCAATCCATATCCTTGATAAGACCTAGCGATATGAACAACAAATCTAAGGTGATGAATGACCAATTGTCTTGCGGCATCAAGGTCATCTTCTTCGTAAAGTCTTAGAGCAAGCTCTTGTTCCTGTTCTTTGTTTAAAATAGGAATAGCATGAACAGAAGAAAGATATGACTCTATATCTTTACCAGGACTGTTAAGTTGTGATGGTTGAAGTTGTGTGCCCATATTATATAAAAAAATTATAATTAACTATACTAATTAATTATGATTAATAGAAAATTATACCAATTTTTTAAAAAAATCTCTTAGAAGAGGCAAAAATTCACTTTTTGTTGCCTCATTTCTAAAGGCTATAAAGTATGAATTAAGTATTGAGGACTTCTTTGAGTAGCTTAGCTCCGCTTCATTAGGGATGCTGATTACACTTCCTCCATGACTAGCTAGTATTGCATGAGCAGCTGCTATATCCCATTCAGATGTTGGTCCAAATCTTGGATATATATCTGCTTCATTATCTGCAAGGCCACAAAGCTTAAGCGAGCTTCCCTTCTCAATAATTTCAAAATCAATATTTCTTTGATCTAAAAAGTCTAAAAATAATTTATCATTATCGCTCTTATGACTCTTACTCATGACAATTCTTAAACATTCTGATATTGAGTTCTTTTGATTGTTTGCATCAGCGGTAGATCCGTGCCAAATCTTTTTTGTTACAGGAGCAGCTACAATTCCAAATATAGCTTTTTTGTTATTTATTAAAGCGATATTCACAGTGAATTCATCAGTTTTATTAATGAACTCTTTTGTTCCATCAAGCGGATCAACCAACCAATATGTATTGTCTATATTACCAAGTGTATTCTCATCAAAAGTTTCTTCTGAGATTATTGATATATCTGGAGAAATAGTTTGTAAGCTATTTAGAATCGCCTCATTTGCTCTTTGATCAGCTAAAGTAATCGGAGATCCATCAGATTTATTAGTTTGGCCAAAATCAGTGCTTTGATAGACATCCATAATTTCTATAGAAGCATCTGTTACACATTGAATTAATGCGGGTAAGTTATTTTCAATAAATGTTTTGTCTATTTTCATTGATATAGATTACATTTAGCTTCGTTTAGGTTTTTATAGTCAATTGCTTCAAGTAGTTTGTAATGTATTTCAGTATTATCCATTACACCATTAAATAAATGTGCGCCAGGTCCATAAGCAT
>CEUA01175786.1_pt1 | contig 13602 bp, 18 predicted proteins | sample 361541 | NCBI WGS metagenome assembly CEUA01 (sample SAMEA2623079, study PRJEB7988) | marine metagenome | isolation source: saline water (ENVO:00002010), including
CTCGAAATAACCCTCTGAGTTTTCGCCAGAAAGTACCTTTTTTTTTGAACGCCAACTTTTTTTCGTCGTGTATGTCTCAATTCCTCCCAGTCTGTGACGTATTGCCCCACGTTGTCACGGACTGTCGCTCATTGTCACGCAATACAGCGCGGCGAATGAGTCGATAATTTAATATCAGCTACCTCATATTACTACGTATTAATACCTAACGTCGCAAATTGTCTCTATTGACCGCGATTTGTCACCCTGTACTACATAGCACGTTTAAGTTTGGCTTGTCTGAAGACCATACAGAGTCCACAAAAAAAGTGCTTACCAGGTAAACACTATAAAAGGGAATAAAAAAGAGCATAAAAAAAAGCCTAGATAATAGGCTTTTAATTAGTTTACTTTTTAAGCTTTTGAAAGATACTATATAAATCTTTTTTATATTCTTTTAGATTAGGCTCTAAATAGATTAAATAATCTAAGCCTTCATAAAGAGCCTTTTTTTCTGTATTAGACAAGTTAAGACTGTTTTTAATCTTAGATAGTTCTCTAGTGTGCATGATAATAATTAATAAAGGATAGAAAAAAGACCCTAGATTATAGGGTCTTATGTTTACTTGTTTAACTGCCTACACGCCGCCGCGATTTTGAAATATTGGCAGTCGTTTTGGGTTGCTTTAGTTAGTCCCTGATTTAAAGAGACTAATAACGCTAAACAAAACGCTAGATATAAAAGAAAGTACTTCATACCGCGCACAACTCAAGAACTGATTCTCTAGCCTTATTAATGCGCGTTTTTGTGATCCCGTGGTACTTGCTATTAAATTTTATTTCTTGTCTGTTCTTTTTAGCAGTCCCACTAAAATGGGTTTCATATTCTGTTAATCCTTGAAAGAATCTCCACATTGTCGCGCCGTTGCAAAGCTCAACGCCTGTTCCGTTCTTTACTAGCCTTTGTATTGGCTCGTACTCTTTAAGGTCTGTATAGTCCTGGCCTTTTTTGATCTTGTCGCCATAAACCTTTAAAAGTATTTTTTCAGCGTCGCCTTTTTTGAATCCTGTATTTGCCATTAACTTGTATTCTTTAATCGACTCTTCAAAACGCTGGTTTTCTATATCTATCCTTTTTACAAGACTAGCCGCAAACTGTCTTACATTCCTAGTGTGGCGCATTTTCAAGCCTTGCCCCTGACTTATTGCCGCGCTTGCAGTTGATCCCGTAAAGACTCCTAACTCATTCATGCAAATCATTCGCCTATCAGAGAAAAAACACCCTAACGCGGTAGATCCGTCATGGGAATTATATAAATGAAGTTGTCTTCTTATCGTGTCGCCTGTTGTGACCTCGTTTTCGTCAACTGTCGCGGTTACATATAAGCGCGCGCCTTTATTCATCAAAAGCACGTTTGAAATGGTCATCTTGTCACTTAATGTTTCCAATATCTCTGCAATCTGTTCTATTTTTACGTCCTGGTAGCCTGTACCGTGTAGTCCTAATAAGTCGCCTGTATCTGTTCGTATGATTCCCTTATGTGATGCCGTTTGCTGCAATCCGTTGATTTTAGTATCAAAATGAATGTCAGTTTTTGCAGTATCGAACCACGCGCCCGCGCTAGTCAAAATGTCTTTAACATTTTTCTGGTCAGGTGTGATGTCGGTTCCTAGAACTGATTCAACCGACTTTCTAGCGCGTAGGGTGTCCGATTCATAGGCGCGTGTATAAGGTGCTTTTATGCCTTGCCTTGTGTATTGACCGTCAAGGCGCGGAGTTGAATAGAAAGCAGTCATTTGAGATAAAAGATAAAGAACAAAAAATGAAAAATGAATTTCATATATTTAATATATATGAATAGAGTACTGTATAAGTATTATGTAACATTACGTTACATAAAGACATTAGTGTCTACTTCCTGCGCGCCGTCGTCGTCCTGTTCGTCGTCATAGTGTCCCATTTTAGTCTCATAATCATAATATTCTGAATCAGTGAGAGATAAATCAAGATCCTCTCTATATGTTGCTTTGTCCTCTTCCTTATATACGCGCTCCGCAGTCAGCGCATAGCCTTCTTTTTTATCTTGAAATTCTTTTGGTAATACCTCGTTAATCTTATCAATTATCATTTTGCAGATTCTAAAACCATAAGAAGTTTTGAAGCCTTCAAACTCACAAGATTGATAAGTATAAGATCCAATAATATTTTCAATATCTTTATTGCTTATTTTTTCAAGCTTAGGGTCTTCATATTCCATATTTTCACTAGTCCATGATTCAATAAGTTTTTCTCTTGATAATTTACGACAGTCTGAATATCTAGCGCGTAAACTATCCAAATTATCACTAGTCAATAATTCAAATAAAATACTCTCAATATCTAGATTGAATTCTAAAAGGCGCGCGGCGTGGTCTTTATTTGAAACAACAATTTCAAAGCTTTCTTTTTTTGAATCCGCGAAAATTTGGCCCCATATAAAGGCGATAGTTGAAAGATCTTTTTTTGAAGTAAGAAAAGCCGACATTTGATAAAAAATAAAAACTACATATAAAACAATACAGTAAAAAGTACTAAAACAGTATTTTGTAATATTACTTAATAATCATCAAATACGTCTACTCGTTAACTAATACGTCAACTACTACTCGACAATCAAAACGACAACGACTACTCGGCGTTGCTGTCTAATACGTCTACCTCTACTCGATGTTGTCATTTAATACGTCTACTTGTAGTCGTCGATTGGAACTTTTTTCAAAATCACAAAAAAAAATTCAGGATAAAAAATCCTGAAAAGAAAAAAAAATTCATGTGCGCGTATATGCGCCTATGCGCGTATGTGCATGTCAAAGCTTGCGAGTCTCCGAGTCTCTGTGTATGCCCGCCTTAGCGAGTCTCCAAGTCTCCGTGATAGCGAGTCTTTTCGTGATAGCGAGTCTCTAAACGCATGAGCGAGTCTCCGCACCATTGCAAGTCTTAAGCCGATCTTTATCAAAAGAAATATGAAGTTCAACAATAGCTTCTTTATTCTGACGACCAACTTCTAGCAAAGTTTTGATACTTTTAAGAGCCTCCTCTACTTCATCAGAACCAGCCCCAATAATTGTTGGATTACCAAAAGCCGACCCTTTTGCGTAACCTTCACCTTTTAAATAAATCATAACTCAACCCCCTTAAATTGAGCCTTATGAAATTCATCCCTGATCTTTTCAATTAGCAATTTAGATGCAAGTTTTGAAAAAGGAATAGGATCTTTAGTTACCAAATTAGAAAGATCCCAGGGTTTTCCGCACGTTGGGCAATCACTTGCTAATTCACCTTTTGCAAGTGCTTTTAGCATTGCTAATTCCTCATCAGGAATTTTGACATTAACTTGATGTTTCATCACGCCACCTCCTCTACTAATTGATGCCTAAACTCAACAAGCAACCTTTCTAAAAGATCTTCTCTTGAGCCGTAAATTTCTTTTACTGTTCGCTTGTCATTATCACCCAAAAAAGGTTTAGCGTGTAAGGATATATTATTAGCTATTGCAGTTAATAGCCTTCTTAAATCCCATGTATCATCATTACCTTTAATACATAAACCTAGCGACCTAATTTTTTGCCCTAGTCTTACATAACTAATTGGACTATATGCAGCGTAATCGCGCATGTAATGTCTCAACTCATAAGGATGCCAATAAGAAGCATAAGTCATAGTAATAGGTTCACAATCTTTTGTTTTACAATAAGTGACTTGAGTTAGACCGTTATCTAATAACCACTTAGTTTGATTTTCGTCTTGATAAATTAGTTCTTTTTTAATTCCTTTTTTCATTACGCTACCTCCTCGACTTCAGCAGCTTTTTCAGCAGCCTTAAGTTTGTCAAATTCTGCTTCATGCTTTTTATCTAATGCACGATAATCTTCCCAACCTTTTTCTTTAACTTTTTCAGCAACTTTTATTTGATTTTCTAACTCAACAACTTTTCTACAATTTTTTCTTTGTTCTTCTTTTAGTACATCTATTGACCTATGTAATTCATAAGAAACAGATTCATTGGCATCGTAAAGGCCACAATACTTTCTCATAAACTTATGAACTTTGTTACCTGCGGCATCATCGCCATAACAAAAATCATCATGTAAATAATCTAAAACTCTAATAGCGTAAACATGATTATCTACATGATTTAGAGCAGACGCTAACTCATTATTAAGTTCACGCAATTTTTCAAGACTTACACGATGATCGTTTAATGCCTTTGTAAGATCAGGGAACCGAGTATCAGCATCCCATTGATGATAGTACTCTGGAAGTTTTTCAGTTGTTTTAGTTGTTTTCACAAGAATAAAAGATAATGAATAAGTTGAGCAGTTTATCCACTTGCTCAGGTGGAAGGATTTAAGAAACTGGAGAAAAATAACCTCTTATTTCTTTAAGACGTTTTCCTCTCGAATCCCATGTATCCCAAATTGCACCGTCTTTAATTGCTACCCAATGACGATTAAGATGTGCAATGCAATGATCAGGGAAATTACCTTTTACAAATTTGGTGTCTTTAGGAAGTTTTGTATAATTCCAATTCCAAACTCGTAATGATCTAAGGGTTCCTTCAAGCTCTTTTCTTGAAAGACTCCACGTTGCAGTAACTTTTCTATCTTTCATATTTCCATACTGATCATAGTAGTAATAGCCTTGTTCTCTTCTTTTACTATCTGTTGCAACAGACCAAACACGATTGTAATTAAAATCAAGAGCCAAACAAATTGCTCGTACTCCACAATCGCCATGATTTTCTTTTTTTGGATGTGGATTACGACGAAAATAATGTAATCCAGTTGGATGAGAACTTTTCATAAAAGATAAATAACAAATGGAGAGTTGAGAGAACGGGGCATCTGCAAGGTTTCACCTATATGCCCAAATTTACCTACTGGGAATCGCTTACACCTGAACCCCCCAAACTTAATAGGGGCAGTAGAACCGTTATCCCTCAACAACTTAAATATATCAAAGAATAATACTAAAACAGTATTTTGTAACTTTTCTTAATCCTCCATCCAGTAGTCTTTAAGAGCAATTAAACCTTGTTGAGTCTTGCTATTAAAGTCATATAACCTTTGCAAAGATTTATTGTTTGTCTTGATTACGATTCCATCTGTGGGATAGTCACCAAACAAACGACTGTCTAACCAAAGTTCATGGCACTCTTTTATATAGTTTCTATTTTGTTTCTTCTTATCTGCGACAGAAAAACTAGGAATTTCAAAGCCTAAAGAAGCTAAATCCATAAGTTGTTCAGTTTCAAAACTACATAGATTAACCATTTCAAAAGCACAAAAATGAATATCATCTTCTGATGATTCTGGTGATTTTTTGCGTATGTGACCCGCAGCGAGTCTTTGTGATGTGGAAGGAGACTCGCGAGGTGCATACAATTCTCCTCTGACATGAACTGTTCCTTCCATCGCAATAAATTGAGGAATATTATGAATAAATCTCATGTGATAAGTTTTATCTTTACCAACCCGATTAAAAGCAGCAACTAAAGCACCATCAACATATCTAAGCATCATTGCAATCCCGTCAATTTTTGGTTGAATCATTAAAGATTCATTTTCAGGAAGCCTGTTATACCAGTTATCAAAAGAACCAGTTCCAATACCTTTCAAGACACAACCTTCATCAACCTTTTTAAATACAGGATGATTTGGTGAAAGTGTTTTTAATTCTTGTTCTAGTTGATTAAATTCTTGATCTGTAATCCTTGCAAGCCCAGCACGATATAATTCGCTGTTTAATAAATACTGACCTGCCAGTTCTTGAATCCTGTCCATAGCATCAAAAGATAAATGATAGGGCTTTAAGCCAATACCAATATAGTACTAACATTATTTCAAGTCAAGAGAAGCTCTAATTTCTTTAAGCCAAATATCAGGGAAAATTTGTTGAGCTGTTTCAGTAACAAGCCTGTAATAGTCATAAGTCTTAGGAACTTGTGGCTCTTTATAGGTGTAGTTAAATAACTTATTCACATTATCTCCTTTAACTCTATAGATACCTCCCTGCTGTTCTTTTTTATAAATCCCTTTTGCTTTTATATCTCTTTGATCAAGCGGCACACTAATAACCCGTCCCATTTGGGAAGTTTTTTTCTTATTAGCACGTTTAGATAAATTTCTAGGAGAAGAACTTCCTATTCTTCGATCTGAACTTGCAAGTCCAGCAAGTGTTTGAGCATACAACCAACCTGGAACTTTTCTCCCTCCTACACCAATACCATCTTTATTTGGGATAGCAAAACCAGTTTCAGGTAAATATTGTCGCGCTCTTAATGCTTTAGTAAATCTTGTTGTATATGCAGCACCACCACCGACCATAGGCGGGAAAAGATACTTAGCGGGTGCATTACCTTTCCCTTCAGCTTCATTAACACTTATTTCTAATTTATTATTATCAATAATTCCATAACGAATACTATTTAATGTATAAGGCGCGGCTAGATCTCCAATAATAAAATTTCTTTTCATCTGAGTTGGGATGACAGAAGATTTTAAAGAGTATCCAAGTTTTCTTAAAGCCTTACCTGAAGAATATTTAAGCTGTGATTGTTCAAGTAAATTTAAAGTCTTAAAAATCTTAGCTGCTTCAAACTTAACGTATCGTCCCATTGTTAGAAACTCATCGAGTCTATGTATATGTTAGCAAGTCTCTGAAGTGAGACTAGAAAAACTGGTGTCCTATCCTGTCCTAACCCCCCATCCTGTTTTAAGACTTTTCCGTTTTTACAACCCAGTATCCAAGATAGCCCCCTTTTCGCCCTATACCCCTCTTTTTTATAAAAAATAAAGTGGTTAATGGAATAGGTTAGGACTAGGACACTTCCTTCAAATCTCTTCGTATGAGTGGGTGGCAACCTCGTCCAACCTATACGAGTCTTGCGCCGAGGTTAGGACACCATGCGATTCTCGAAGATAGACCCATTTGCGACTGCTTTTTGCACCTCTGCGTTTTTTTGCAAGTCCTAAGTCCTTTAATATTGTTGCAACTTGCATTTGGTCATAGCGAGTCTGTCTTTCTAATGGTTTTTCAATTACCTCAGTTAATATTCCATTAGTTGTAAATTCCCGATCAAAGTTCGACGGTGAATTTACATACTCGGAGATAATATTTTTCCAAGGATTATCTATTAAATATTTTTCATTATTTTCATTAATTTCCAATTCCGTTTCTATCGGAAGTTGATATGGTTCATCATTCTCATAACAATGAACTGCGGCTGCCCAAAGCGAATCAATTTCCTTTAATAGACCTTCTACGTTTATTTGATTTTCTATCGTACAAGTTGTTTCAATAACCCAGAATCTACGAGATCCAGTTTCATCTAAGAGGAAACCATCGTGTCTGTTAGTTGATCCAACAATAATTCCACGACGAGGAAAATCTTCGGTAACTTTTCCATACGGGACTCTAAACATATCGGTTGATTGAGATAGGAAAGCTTTTATTTCTCCACTATGTTTTTTGCTATGAACTTGATCTATCTCGGACATCTCCATAATCCAAGAACGATGCAAAATCATTAAAGAGTCCTTTGTAGAAATATCTTTAAGTGCATCGGAGAAGAAGTCACCCCCCATAGCTTTCCAGAAGCTTGATTTCCTCGCGCCTTGTGGCCCCATTAAAATACAAGCATTATCAAATTTACAACCTGGTTCAAAAACCCTTGCAACAGCAGCGATCATAGTGCATTTAATCATCTCATCGTAAATTGTTGCTTCTGGTAAATCAGCGTCTTCAGGTCTTAGGTAAGTACTTGCAAGTCTGTCGATTGACATTGGTGGTTCTTTGTCTCTGCATCGTTCTAAATATTCACGAACGGGATCGTATTCATTTTCTCTTGCAGTTTGGACGAGGCAGTCAAAGGCCAAATCTTTGGAGATTTTGAAACCTTGAAGAGCGAGTGCTAGATAGAATCTTTCTGGGGATGCTTTTCCTTGGCAAACTTGTCCTCCAAATTCAATTTGTTGGGTGAAAATGTTATATCTAAACACTCCTCCTTCTTTATCTTTTTTGGGATAACTTCTTAGTTCACGTAATAAATCATGTGCTTCAAGTCTTTGTAATCGTTCACCACCTCTTTGTATCCCTTCTTCATTGTTGTCATTGTCATTATTATCGTTATTATTATCGTTATCGTTTTGTGTATTAAAGAAGTCCCAATTAGCTGGTAAGACTGTTACATTTCTACGTGGAACGTAACCATTCTTTATAGCCCAATACCAAAAAGTACCTGCTGTTATATCTTTACCGCCTGAGTTAGCAACTTGATCTATCCCCCCCCAGTTTGGGGAGTGTGACTGCATAAGATTTATTGCATAAACGCTGTCTTTCCCTGCGTCTTCACAAGCTTTTATTAATCCCCAGAGTATATTTCTATACATGTGATATGTATTACCACCTGGATTTCTTTGCGGGATACAACGTAATGCTTCTTCGACAACCTCTATTGATTCTTTTCTGTAGTCTTTGTATTCTGAACTTTGTTTTATTTGTGTATGAACTTTGGGAGATGGTAAGCAATCTTCAATATCTTTTACGGAGTAATTTGTCTCTGAGTTATCAATAATTGTAGTTAATTCTCCTGGTGATCCATCGGTGTTCATGTGATGAGTCCCAGGCAATCGCATTACCCTGGAAGGATTTTTTAATGCTCTATCTGCATCTGCGTGGTCTAGTAATCTTTCTTGTATAGGCTTCCAAGTTTTTGGATCAATAGCTTTTTTAAGTATCCAATAATTGTGTATAGATTTACCGCCTGTATCAATTTGGAGAGAAGGTTTTGGAAGACCTAACTCTTGCCAAGCATTAATTTGCCAATATTTATCACGATCATCCCATTCACAGAAGAAGGCTTTGCAATCGGTGATTGAAGCATCAGTATCACCACCATTATTTACGACGAGATAAACGCCACGACCATCCTCTTGGCATTTAGTAATCCATGCGAGATCAGCATGAGATTTTTTGCCACGGTCTTGATCTTTAAGAGGATGTCCTTTAGGAAAAAAAGCTCTAAGACGAACTTGATCTTTTGTTTTGTTTAGTAGCTGTGTGAATGTTCTCCATTGACTTCGATCCAGTTTTAATTCGCTCATTGAGATAAGAGATAGGTTTAGAAATTATTTGGATAGCGTCTTGAACGCTACGAGCAACACCTGTGATACCGCCAGCCTGATTTACACAGGAAAGCCAATTATGCTGCATAGGAGAGAGTTTGCCCTTAGCAGTTTTCACTTCGATACTTGTGAAGACTGCAAGTTTTTTGCCTAGATGTTCTTCAGTGATTTCAATAGTTTTAAAACCAATAAGGTCAGAAGAACCTTTTGCCAAGCCAAATTGTACGGGTCTACCTGTTCTAAGGTCTGGAAGTTGTCCAACTTGGTTACGAAATATTCGGAGGTCTGGCATTTGCCCCAAAGCGAGCCTTATCTCTTGTTGCAGTTTTGTTTCTAAGTTGCTCATTCATAAATCTTACCCCCAATTCCACTGATCGTTTATAGTTTTTGTAGTTGAGATTTTCAACTTACGGTTTTTAAAGGCGTGATACGCCCAACCTCTTTTGTATCCACGTCTTTCGGCAATAGCAAAATAGTCTTCAAGTGTATTTGCTTCCCAGTATTCTTTTTTTCTAGCAGTTTTTTCTTCAGCATTTAAACGAACTTCTTCTCTTTTTAATTCAACAAGTTCCCCTTCTAGGTGATTAAGTTTACGAATTTGTTTTTCTTTTACTGCTCCACAAGAGGGACAAACACGTTGAGGTCTGTATGTAGCGAAGCAAACGTCACATGTAGTAACAGAAGGTGCTGGTTCATCATTGCGTTTTGCCTTTGCTTTTGCGTTAAGTGACCATTTTCTAATGTCATCGACAAAGCCGTGTTTACGAGTATTACCAACATGATCAAGAACTATGGCTGTTTTATTTTCTTGTGGACGAAGGATGCGTCCGACTTGTTGCATATATAAACCTTCAGATTGCGTCGGTCTAAGTAAAATTGCACAGCTAACTTGTGGTAAGTCGAAGCCCTCGCTAATGACATCGACTGATACAAGGACTTGGGTTGATCCAGAAGACAGGTCATTAATCACCTGATCTCTGTCAGTAGTATTCATCTCACCCGTAATTATGTCAGCTTTAATACCCGCGTCATTGAATTTTGTTGTAACAGCTTCTGCGTGATCTATATCAACACAAAAAGCAACAGTCGGTAGATCTGAAGCATGTTTTTGCCAGTTTTCAACGGTATCTCCTATGACTGAATATTCTCTCATTCGTTCTGAGAGTTGATCTTTGGCATAGTCTCCTGCTCTAGTTTTAATGCCTGTAAGTTTTACAGGTTTTGGCGCAGCAAAGACTCTATGAGGAGAAAGATAACCAAGTTCAACTAATTCTGGGATTGTCGGGCCGAGGATAAGATCGTCAAAAAATTCTTTTAAGCCACGACCATCAAGACGGCAAGGTGTAGCGGTGACTCCAAGACGAATTGATTGTGGATAATTGTCGAGGATTTTTTTCCAAGATCCTGCTGCTGCATGATGCGCTTCATCAATGATGATGAGAGAAGGAGTGAATTTAGTAGTAGATAGTCTTCTGACTAGAGTTTGAACAGAAGCTATTTGAATTGGTGCGTCTGTAGGTTTAAATTTTGCAGCGATTATTCCGTGTTCTACGTTAATGGCTGCGAGTTTTTTAGATGCTTGCGTTATTAATTCTCTTCGGTGGACAAGTATAAGGACATTGTTGTTTTTCTCTACAGCATTTTGAGCTATCTGGGAGAAGACAACAGTTTTTCCTGCGCCTGTGGGCATGACTAAGAGGACTGATTTTTTCTTAATTCCAAAAGCATTGCGACAGCTTTGGATGGCCTCTTGCTGGTAAATTCTTTGTTCCATAGAGTTGCATCTTACGATAGTATGCTATATGATGTGACAAGTTTACGCAACCCTTATGAAAGGTGCTGTCCAGTTAAGCAACGAGGAATACCACTCAAAAGAGGAGTATTCCAAATCTGATTTGGATGCTGCTAATAAAAGTGGTATTCATCTTCAGTATAAAAAAGAAGGCCCAAAACAAAAACCAACAGCAGCCATGAGAATTGGCTCTGCGTTTCATGCTTTAGTGCTTGAACCAGATGTCTTTGACGATGAGTTTATCTACAAGCCTGAAATTCTAAATGCTAGAAGTAAAGATGGTAAGGAATGGAAAGTAAGGCAAGAAGAAGCTGGTAAAACTGTTCTTAACGAAGACGACAAAAAACAGTTGCAAGCAATGACAAAATCGTTACTTGCGTGTAAGCCTGCTTATGACTTATTAAATGCTGATGGTATAGCAGAACAAAGTTTCTTCTGGAAAAATGAACAGACAGGGCTTAATTGCAAATGTAGACCTGATTATCTATTTAAAGATGGATCAACGATTGTAGATTTAAAAACTACAACTGATGCTTCTTTAAAAGGTTTTAGCAGAAGTGTTTGTAATTTTCGCTATCACGTCCAGGCTGGTTTTTATTTACATGGGATAGAGCAAGCTACTGGTGTAAGACCAGATCGTTTTATTTTTCTTGCTATTGAAAAAACTGCGCCTTATGGAGTTGGTGTTTATGAAGCTGACGCTGCAATGGTGGCAAATGGTTTTGAACAAGCAATGATTGATTTACAGAAGATAGCGGAGTGGAAAAGGACAGAAAACTACACGGGATACACGGAAGAAATTAAACAAATAAGTCTTCCTGCATGGATGTCTCCTAAGAAAAGTAATACTGTCCTACCTTCTATGGATGACATTGTTTTGTTCTAATGAGCGATCCCCCTGTCCCTAAGAAACCTTTAGCTGACAATCATGTATGGATCGAACGAGATACAGGAAACATGTTTGTTGGTAAAGGAGGCGAATGGGTTCCAATTGGAGTCCATAAAAAACTGACTCTTATCCAACGATTTAAAAGACTTTTTTGCTAATGAGTTGGCACTCTTCTTCTTTAGGATCTTCTGTCCACCTTTTCTGGTTATGCGAAAAGCCAAATCAAAAAGGAAGGCCAGTAAGAATCACAGCACCAACGCCTGTAGAGGCAAGAAAAATACTAGACAGGAAATTTCCTGAAGCAAACATTCTTTTTAAAAAAACAATTCAATGACATCTTTAAAAGAACCAGTACAACGAGTACCTGATGGGACTGCCCCCATCAACTACAAATATCAACATGAGCATATATTTAGGACTGACTTAATTGACACTCTTCGTGGTATCGAAGATGCACTTGGCGAAATTTCTGAACATCTTGCAAGAACAATCTAATGACTGAATCAGCATTAACAAATACTCCTGAGTCTTCGGTTTACAAGAACGAAGTTTCATTTGAGTTATATCAACGCATGGCTAAATCTCTAGCTGGTAGCAATCTTGTCCCAGTTCATTATCAAGGACAGGAAGGATTAGCTAATTGCTTAGTTGCATTAGAAATGTCTAATCGAATGAACATTAGTCCATTGGTGGTAATGCAAAACATGAATGTTATTCATGGAAAGCCTAGTTGGTCGGCACAGTTTATTACCGCGACAATCATTGGTTCGGGGAGGTTTGAAGATTTAGATTACGAGGAGAAAGGTTATGAGAATAAAGGCGAAATTATTGTTACTGCTTGTCGTTGTAAGGCAATAAGGACAAAAGACAAGAAAGAAGTTTGTGGTGCTTGGGTGTCTTTAGATATGGCAGAGAAGGAAGGCTGGACAAGAAATAGCAAATGGAAAACGATGCCTTCTCTGATGTTGCGTTATCGTGCAGCAAGTTTCTTTGGGAGGCAATATGTGGCAGATTTGCTACTAGGGATACAGACTGAGGATGAAATTGTAGAAATCCAGCCTATGAAAGTAGTAACAGAAGAAGTACAAGAACAGAAAAAAGAACGATCTTGGGAAGATATTGAGAAACCAACGCCGCCTAATACACCACATGAGGCGGCAATAGCAAAACCTATTAAGGAGGCTGAAGATGGATTCGGATTCTGAATTTCTAACTGATGTTCAACTTGCAGAACGATGGAAACTCCACCGTAAAAGTTTAATACGGTGGCGAGGACAAGGACAGGGGCCACCATTTATCAAGATTGGAGGCAAGGTGCGCTACAAGATGGCTGATGTAGAGCATTACGAAAAAGCCAACACTAAAACTACTAATTCTTAATTTTTAACCATGTCATTTAATTTCAAGCTTGCAGTTTTCCCTCAATCAAAGGAAGACCATAAAAGGATCAGAGGAGACAAATTTGATCCAAGCAAAAAGTATCCAGAATTTAGCGGGGTAGTAAATATTCCAGCTAATCAGTTGCCTGATTTGATTAAATATTTAACTCATGCAACACCAGATTACGACGACTACAACAAAGAGGAAGTTGTTCCTTTAAGAGCTAGTGGTTATATGAATACTTCTAAGAAAGGAGGAAAATATCTAGGACTAACAATTACTAGCGACTGGAAGAAACAGAAAGAAGTTGATGAAGGGAAATCTGTTAGCGCAAATAAAGACGCTGCTAATGCTGTTCCTGAAACAAGCAAAGAGAACTCTAACTGGTTCTAATTGT
>CEUA01042903.1_pt1 | contig 13601 bp, 17 predicted proteins | sample 361541 | NCBI WGS metagenome assembly CEUA01 (sample SAMEA2623079, study PRJEB7988) | marine metagenome | isolation source: saline water (ENVO:00002010), including
ATTTACAAAATTACGAAGAAGAAAAATAGAAATAAACAGCTGATGAAGAAGCAGATTCTTATTATAATATTATTATCCCCCAACTTACTATTTGGACAAGATAGTCTTTCATTAATGGATGCAATTAGAATCAGCATGTGGAATAACTATGATATTCAAATAACTGCAAAACAACAACACATTAACAGAATAAATAATAACTGGGGGAATGCTGGGGCCTTACCATCAATCAACTTATCTGCAAAAAAAGAAGAAGCATTATCAGACCAATCTAATAATCCTGCCTCTTTCATACAGCAGAAATTAAGATCTGCCTCATTAAGTGGAAATGGAAGTGTCAGCTGGACGCTTTTTAATGGCTTCGCTATTAGAGCAAATAAAGCAAGGCTTAAAAATCTAGAAGAAATAAGCAATAATAATGCCACCTTAACCATTGAGAATACAATACAAGGGGTTATATTACAATATTACAATTGCATTCTTCAGAAAAAGAAATTAGATTTATTACAAGAAGTAATGAATTTATCCAAAGAAAGATTAAAATATGAAAAAGGGAAATATGATATTGGCGTAATAAGTAAGATTGAATTATTACAGATTGAAAACTCTATGCTAACCGATAGTTCGAACATCATTTTACAAGAAATGAACTATAAAAATGCAATAAAAAACTTAAATCTTACACTAGCAGTTAACTCAGAAATGAATTGGATTTTTTCAGACATAATTGATACGAAAATCCAACTGTATAATTTTGAAGATCTCGAATCAAGTGCACTCTCAAGTAATACCAATATTAAGAATCAGTATTACAACATAGAATTAAGCAAACAAGACATCAAACTTGCTATGGCTCCCTTTTACCCTATGATATCGTTAAACGCAGGCGCAGCATATAATGAAAGTACTTACGATATTGGGGATCTATCTAATAGCATGGGGAATACAGGAGAGAGCATCAACTATTTTGCTAATTTCTCAGTTAACCTACGTATTTTTGATGGAGGTAAATTGTATAAAAAAATTAAATCATTAAAAATTCAAAAAGATATAAATAACATACAACTAGAAAAAACAGAAAAAGAAGTATTACATAGCTTATCTTTAGCAAATGGCAGATACAATAATCTTATTAAAATTTACAAACTTAACCAGAAAGCATTCGAGATTGCTGAAGTTAATTATAAACTAGCAAACAATAACCAAAATAGAGGTGTTATCAACTCATTTGTTTTTAGAGATATAGAGATTGCATATATCAATTCAGGAATAAACACCCAACAAGCTGCCTTCAATCTCATGGAGGCTAAAATAGCTCTCTTAAAAATTACAGGAGGTATCATTCAGGATTTTAGCAAATAATGTAATACCCAATAAACACTAATTAAGAATACATAATTTCAAAAATAAATTACCATTGCTTATCTAGAAAAAGATCTCTAATACTCTTATAAGAATTTTCTATTTTTAACATAAGATCCTGCTCAGAAAACCATTTAACTCTAGTAATCCCCTCTTCAAGCTGAGGAACAGGAACTCCCTTGTAATTTGTATACATATTAAACCAATAAGTACGCTTAAGCATTGCTTTACCGTTCATCTTATAAGTATGATAAGTAATTTTTGGATCACTTAAAATTTCTAAATTACTAACCCCACACTCCTCTTCTACTTCCCTAAGTGCACAGTCTTGAATACTTTCCCCAGACTCTAATTTCCCCTTTGGCAGATCCCAAAATCCATTTCTAAAAATCATAAGCACCTGATTTTCATTATTATAAACCAATCCTCCTGCTGCCTCAATCAAGGTGTGGTTTGCGCAAAAAGCATCCCAATTATCAACAATAATTTTACACTCCTTATTTATGTAAACTTTATATTTTTGCATTATGATATATAATATTGATATCGCAAAACAAACTGCTAAATTATTACTACAAATAAACGCAATTATTTTACAACCTAACAATCCTTTTAAGTGGGCTGCTGGGTGGAACTCCCCAATCTATTGCGATAACCGAAAAACTTTATCACATCCTCAAATAAGAAACTATATCAGAAATAAACTTACTGAAACCATAGATCATCACTACAAAGAAATAGATGTAATTGCAGGCGTTGCTACTGCTGGGATACCACACGGAGTATTAGTTGCAGAAAGGTTAGGTCTCCCATTTATCTATGTACGTGCAAAAGCAAAAGAACACGGAAAACAGAATCAAATTGAAGGGTCTTTTAAGAAAGGACAATCTGTAATATTAGTGGAAGACCTAATTAGTAGTGGCAAAAGCAGCTTAGAAGCTATGGAAACCTTAAATGAAGCTGGAATGAATGTAAAGGGAGTAGTTTCTATATTTACCTATGGATTTGACACAGCATCTAAAAACTTCCAAAACAAAAATTCTGAGTATGTATCCTTATGCGACTACGACACCCTACTAATACAAGCTATTGATCAAAAATATATTAACAATGAAGATATATCTCTCCTAAAACAATGGAGAGAGAACCCTTCAGAATGGAAAAGATAACAATATGGCCACATTTACATCCCCTGAAGTTATAGTAAAAAGAAGTGCTGAAGATTTATTTAATAAAATTTCAGATCTAAATAACCTGAAAGATATTATGCCTTCCCAAATAGAAAATTTTGAAAGTACTACAACAACTTGTTCATTTGAAATGAATGGGATGCCAAAATTATCATTAGAAATTACTGAAAAAAAGGAATTTTCTAAAATATCACTAACAGCAACAGAAAGTCAAGTTCCTCTCTCATTAAATTGTTTTATAACTGAAAAGGGGAGGGAATGTCAAGCAAGACTAGAAATAAATGCTGAATTAAATATGATGATGAAAATGATGGTGGAGAAGCCACTTAATCAATTTTTAGATGTACTAGCAACTAAAATGCAAAATATCTAAAAAAGCATTCTAATCTCTTTCAAATCAAAATTCCTAATATTATCTTCTATTTCGATCATTACCCCCCCCCTCTCGTTAACACCTCGAATTATTCCATAAAATCTTTCAGATTTAGCCTGAAATAGAGCAACTTTATCCTTTTGATAAAGCAAATCCAAATAATCTACATCTAGATCTTCTCCTAATCTAAAAGAAATGACTCTTCTTTGTATACTCTGGAGTAACAAATTCTGTATCTCTTCTAAATCAAAAAACTTATCTAATTCTAACTTTAAAGAAGTTGCATTAGGACTATAATCATCAAAAAAAAATTGATTAACATTTATACCAATACCAATGACAGAATGAGTAATCATACCTTTTGAAACAACATTATCAACTAAAATACCGGCAATTTTTTTCTTCTGAATCAAAATATCGTTAGGCCACTTAATTTTAGCTTCAACACCTAGAGAAAGCAAGCAATCAATTACTGACAAACAAGCTATTTTACTAATAATAAACTGATCTGAAAGTAAGACATTTGGTTCAATCAACAATGAAACAAGAAGGTTCTTACCTCTTTCACTCTCCCAAAGATTACCTCTTTGCCCTCTACCCTTATGCTGATATTTAGCAATAAAAGCTAATCCCTCCTTAAAGACTCTATCTGACCTTAAAGAAAGCACATGTTGATTTGTAGAATCAACAGAAGAAATTTTAATAACATTAAACTTATCCAAATCAGAAATATTTAATCATATTTATTGATTATAAAAATGTATTTTTGCACCGCAAATCTAAAAATATATGGCTAAAAAAGTTGCACAAACAAATATTCTACTAAAAAACATCATAGATATCATACGAGATGCTAAAGGAAATGAAATTATATCCTTAGATCTTCAAAGAATAGAATCTGCTATCTGTAAATATTTTATTATTTGTACAGGCACATCTAGCACGCATGTTAATTCCATTGAAAGTAAAATAAAGAAAGTTATATCACAAGAACTTGGAGAGAAACCATCACACTGTGAAGGAAATGACACGGGAGAATGGATATTAATGGATTATTACGATATTATTGTGCATGTTTTTCAAGAGCAAACAAGAGCTTTCTACAACATTGAGGATTTCTGGGGTGATGCAAAGCTAACACACTATTAACAGCAAAAAGATATGAGTAACAGAAAAAAAGCGAAATTCCCTGGAGATCTAAAAGGTTTTAAATTTAAAGCCTACTGGATATACATAATAATTTTTATATTCTTTATTGGCCTAAACCTTATAGGAACAGACGTTACAAGAACTACAAATTGGCAAGAATTTAATCAGAATATGCTACAGCAGCAAAAGGTTGAAAAGGTAGTAATTGAAAATAAAGAAAAAGCTTATGTCTATATTAAAAAAGAATTTCTTTTAGAAGAACAGTTTAGAAATGTAAGTAAAAAAAGGTTTGGTGAAACGCCGAACTATGGTCCTCATTTTTATTTTGAAATTGGTTCTGTAGAAACTTTTGCAAATGATTTAAAAGAGGCACAATCATCATTTGAAGAAAATGAAAAGATTTCACCTCTTTACGAGACTCGTAAAGATGTATTTGGAGATATGTTAAGCTGGATATTACCTCTATTATTGTTTGTTTTTATCTGGCTGTTTATTATGAAAAGGATGAGTGGTTCTGGAGGAGCTGGAGGACAGATCTTTAATATAGGTAAAACACAAGGAAAACTAATTGACAAAGAAAATGTAAAGGTAACATTCAAAGATGTAGCTGGCCTAGAAGAAGCTAAAGAAGAAATTACTGAAATTGTAGATTTCCTTAAAGCACCATCAAAATACACAAAGCTAGGCGGCAAAATACCAAGAGGTGCTATGCTTGTAGGCCCCCCGGGGACGGGAAAGACATTACTTGCTAAAGCAGTAGCTGGAGAAGCCAAAGTACCATTCTTCTCATTATCTGGATCAGATTTTGTTGAGATGTTTGTTGGAGTTGGAGCAAGCCGAGTACGCGACCTTTTCAAACAAGCAAAGGCAAAAGCACCGGCAATCATCTTTATTGATGAGATTGATGCAATTGGTAGGGCGAGAGGAAAAAATGCTATGACGGGAAGTAATGATGAAAGAGAGAACACCTTAAATCAACTACTTACAGAGATGGATGGCTTCGGAACAAATTCTGGCGTAATAGTAATGGCTGCTACAAACAGAGCTGACATACTAGACAAGGCTCTTACTAGAGCTGGTAGATTTGACAGGCAAATATTTGTTGATTTACCAGATCTAGTTGAAAGAAAAAAGATTTTCGAAGTACATCTCAAACCCATCAAAATAGCTAAGAATATAGAAATCAACTTTTTATCAAGGCAGACGCCTGGATTTAGCGGTGCTGACATTGCAAATGTTTGTAATGAAGCAGCATTAATTGCTGCCAGAAAATCTAAGAAACAAGTTGAAAAGCAAGATTTTCTTGATGCAGTAGATAGAATCGTTGGGGGACTTGAAAAGAAATCAAAAATAATTTCTCCAAACGAAAAGAAAACAATAGCATACCACGAAGCAGGACACGCAACAGTAAGCTGGATGTTAGAACATGCCTCGCCATTAATCAAAGTAACTATAGTCCCAAGAGGAAAGTCTCTAGGAGCAGCATGGTATTTGCCAGAAGAACGACAACTAACAACAACAGAACAAATGCTGGATGAAATTTGTGCTGCAATGGGAGGAAGAGCAGCTGAAGAAGTTTTCTTTAAGAAAATATCAACAGGAGCATTATCTGATCTAGAAAAAGTCACCAAAATGGCTTATGCTATGGTGAGCATCTACGGCTTAAGTAAAAAAGTTGGAAACATATCGTACTACGACTCCTCAGGGCAACAAACAGGTTTTACAAAACCTTACTCTGAACAAAGAGCTCAATTAATTGATCAAGAAGTAAGTAGAATCCTTAATGAGCAATATGAAAGAGCAAAAGATGTATTGATGAAAAACAAAGAAAAAGTCAAAGAACTAGCATCAGGCCTATTGCTAAATGAAGTAATTTTTAAAAATGACCTGGAAACTATTTTTGGAGTTAGAAAATGGAAATCATATGAGGAGGAGCAACTTATTAAATTAGATCTAGAAAAGAAAAAAGGCAAGAAAACTGAGAAATCTAAAAAGGATGGTAAAACTGTTTAGCACAAACAATCCAAACACAGCAGAAATAAAAAGACAGATGCTAGAAGAGAATAATATTCATGTTGTGTTACTAAACAAACAGGACTCTTCATATCTAATGTTTGGCCCTATTGAGCTATATGTAAATAAAGAGCAATTAAAAGAAGCTACAGATTTACTTAAAAATACAGAAGATGAACGAAACGCTTAAACGTGCTATCTCGGGAACAGCTTATGTCGTAATAATGTGGCTTGGCGCCTCTCAATCTCAATATACATACAGCCTACTCTTTATCATATTAGGAATCTTTTCTATATACGAAATGTGGAAACTAAGGAAGGGTAGAAAAAAAATACTAGCATTTACATATATATTAACACCTTTCATCCTAGTCCAATTTATTTCAACAAATCAAGGATATTGGAATCCTAATTTGATTCAATTTATATTCCTTCTTACCTGGACGTTTGACACATTTGCGTATCTTATGGGAATTAAATTCGGCAAGCACAAAATAAGACCTTCAATTTCCCCTAAGAAATCATGGGAAGGATTCTTAGGAGGTTTTATTTTTACAATAATTACCACATACATTTTCCATACACATTTCAAGTTTGCATCTATAGAAATGCCTATTATAATATGTGCCATACTACCTTTTACTGCTACATTGGGAGACTTTATAGCATCTCATTACAAAAGAGAAGCAGGAGTTAAAGACTCTGGAAACATCATACCTGGGCATGGCGGAATACTAGATAGAATGGATGCCTTTATGATAACAATACCAATCATTTACATACTTGTAAAAATATTATAAATGAAACTGCATCAAGAAGGATATAGATCATTGAGAAATCAATTAGTAATACTAGTAATACTAGGTTTTTTAAATTATTTCTCAGATAATAAAGCTTTTAACATTTCATTTATAATCATGCTATGCATATTTGCAATCACTGTTTATTTTTTCCGAATTCCAAAAAGAGAATTCGTAAGAGACAACAATATTATATACGCCCCCTGCGATGGCAAAGTAGTAGTAATTGAAGAAACAATGGAAACAGAGTTTTACAACGAAAGAAGAATTCAAATCTCTATATTTATGTCACCTCTTAATATACACAACAACCTATATCCAATATCTGGAGTAGTCACATATACAAAATATCATCCAGGTAAATTCTTAGTTGCCTGGAATCCAAAAGCATCAACTGACAATGAGAGAAGTACAATAGTGATTGAAAACAATAAAATCTCTATTTTATGTAGACAAATTGCTGGAGCTGTAGCCCGTAGGATCGTTACTTACTCAAGAAAGAAAGAAAAGGTCCATTCAGCTGATGAAATTGGATTCATTAAATTTGGATCAAGGGTAGATATCTTCCTGCCAACAGACACTAAGATCAACATATCTATGGGGGAGCAAGTAACTGGTGGACAAAGTATTATAGCTAAATATTAGCTAATAAAAAATCTTTTATATATTTGTTAAATAATTCTAAAACAAAAAAAATGAAAAAAATATCAATTCTACTATTAGCCATACTCTTTATAGGTATTACTAATATAAGTGCACAAACTGAATCTACTACTGAAGCTACTACTATAGTTAAGGAAGTGAAAGAAGTAAAGAAATGTACAAAAACAGGTGAAATATGTCCTGCTACTTGTGATAAAAAGAAAACTAATACTTGTTGTCAATCTAAGAAAGAAAAATCGTCTTGTAGTAAAAGCAAAAAAGGATCTTTTAACTTTAATAAATCCAACAATTATAGTAGTAAAAGCTCTTGTTCAAAATCAAAAACTAAGAAATGCTGTAAAAAAAAGGCAGAAAAAACTACTACTGAAGAAGAAACTACTAAAGAAGAAACTACTAAAGAAGAAACTACTGAAGAAGAAACTACTGAAGAAAAATAATCTAAATATTTATTTCTTAAAAGCCACACTTTGTGTGGCTTTTTTTATACCTAGAACTATATGAAATTTATAACTAAAGAAATAGAAAACTACTCAAAAAATCATACTGAAAAAGAGCCGAAATTACTTTCTGAATTAAACAGAGAAACCTGGGCTAATGTAATGATGCCTAGAATGCTATCCGGGCATATCCAAGGACGTCTTTTGTCAATGTTTAGCAAAATGATAAAGCCTAAAAACATCATCGAAATTGGAACTTATACAGGTTACAGTGCTCTTTGTATGGCAGAAGGAATAAAAAATAACGGAAAACTACACACACTAGATATTAATGAAGAATACACTTCAATTGCAGAAAGATATTTTAACCGTTCTGAATATCGAAATAACATAACGCAACATATTGGAAATGCTCTAGAAATCATACCAACATTAAACTATAGATTTCAACTTGCCTTTATTGATGCAGATAAGGAAAACTACTCAAATTACTTTGATTTAATCATTGAAAAGATAGATTTATACGGATACATTATTGCTGACAACGTACTATGGAGTGGTAAAGTAACTAAAGCAGAAAAGGATACAGAAACAGAAGCATTAGATTCTTATAATAAGAAAGTATTAAATGACCCCAGAGTTGAGACAATTTTGCTGCCTATTCGTGATGGACTGATGGTCAGCAGAAGAATAAAATAACAATTAGAAGACAGAAAAAAATAGCTATTAAAATATTACCTTTGCAAGAAAAAGAAAGGTAGAAAATGTTTGATGATCTAAAAGTTGCTTTTAAAGACAAATCTAATAAAGACTTAAACAGGGCTTACCTCTTATTTAGAACCATTAACAATCCACTAGCATCAAAGATGCTTACGAATTTTGTAAAAATAGCTTTATGGCTACATATACCTATTAGTAAAATTATAAACGCTACCGTATACAAACATTTCTGTGGAGGCACAACAATAGAAGACAGTAAAAAAACTATTGAAAAACTATGGGATTCTGGTATAAAAACAATCCTTGACTTCTCAGTCGAAGGCCAAGATTCTGAGATAGATTTTAATAGAACAGAAGAAGAAACAATTAAATCTCTAAATAAGGGGAAAAGAGCACATAACATTCCCTTTGCTGTTTTTAAACCAACTGGCCTCGCTCGTTTTGACCTACTTGAAAAGATTAGTTCTAATAAAGAACTATCAAAAGAAGAAGAGATAGAAAAGATCAATTTTGAAAGAAGGATAGAAAATATTTGCGAAATATCAAGCAAAAATAAAGTACCCGTATTTATAGACGCAGAAGAAAGCTGGATCCAGGATGCGATTGATAATATTGCTATCAAAATGATGCAAAAATTCAATAAAAAGCAGCCATGGATATTTAATACCCTCCAACTCTATAGAAATGACAGAATAGAGCATTTAGAAAAATTAATAGTCAAAGCCAGAAAAAAAAACTTTTTTATTGGCCTTAAAATAGTAAGAGGAGCATACCATATTCAAGAAATCGAAAGAGCTAAAGATATGCAATATCGTTGTCCAGTACATAAGATAAAAGCAAACACAGATTTAGATTATAACAAAGCACTAAAAATATGTGTTGAGAATATCGATATTATCTCTTTCTGTGCTGGAACTCATAATGAAGAAAGTTCTCGTCTATTAATAAATCTCTTAGGGGAACATAATATCGCAAAAAACGACCAAAGAATCTATCTCTCCCAACTACTAGGAATGAGTGACCACATCTCTTATAATGCTGCACAAGAAGGATTTAATGTAGCTAAGTATGTTCCGTACGGCCCTGTCAAAGATGTCTTACCTTATTTAATAAGACGCGCTGAAGAGAACACCTCAATTGCAGGTCAAATGGGAAGAGAGCTTAGCAATATCATAGAAGAGAAGAAACGAAGAAGAAACACTTAGAAAGCACAAACTTCCTTCTCATTATCAACAATAAATCCTAGTACCTTGACACTTTTATTATTATGATAACAAAATTCAAACTCTACTAACAAATTATTCTTCCCTACTAAACCTTCTACAACAAAGTATTGACATGGTTCAGCGTCCTGATCTGACAAACCAAAATTAACTTTACCATCATTTAATACTTTAAGTAATGTTTCCTTGGAAATATTATAATAAACTAATTGGCATTGGGCCTTAACAGCCAAAGAAGTCGTATCATTTATTAGATGTGAAATTACTCTCTTATCCATATCAAAATAATCTAAATATGCATAGAAAGTATCCTTCAACCTATTCTCAGGTCCTAATGAAAGAAAAAATATACTTATACAAGCTCCAAATCCGAAAAGCAATAATCTTCTGCGCATTATCTTACCTAGTTGACATGATTAGATCTAAATCTTTAAATGATAATTTAAAATTTCTTGCTAATACCTTATTAGTTAAACTACGATTAAAAGTATAAACCCCCTTTCTTAAAAAATCATACCTTCTTATTGTATTTTCTACTCCACCCTCCTCTGCTATGATCAACAAGATTGGTGTTAAGATATTACTTATCGCCATTGATGCTGTTCTTGATACTCTGGAAGCAATATTAGGGACACAATAATGCACTACATCATGTTTAATAAAAGTAGGGTTCTTATGAGTTGTAATCTCAGAAGTCTCGAAACTACCGCCTTGATCAATACTCACATCAATAACTACCGCTCCTTTTTTCATATCCATGACCATATCCTCACTTACAATACAAGGCACCTTACCATTTCCAACTTGTAATGCTGAGATAACTACATCTGCTCTTTTTAATGCTTTCATTAATGCCTTAGGCTGAATTGATGAAGTACTAATCCTCTGATTAATATTATCCTGCAATCTTCTCAGTTTAGAAACTGAATTATCAAAAACAATAACCGAAGCTCCTAGACCTAATGCAGTTCGGCAAGCATACTCCCCTACTGTACCTGCTCCAATCACTACAACACTAGTAGGCATTAAACCTGAAATACCTCCAAGCATTAATCCCTTGCCATTATTAATATTAGACAAATACTCTCCAGCAATTAACAATGAAGTATTTCCAGCAATTTCACTCATACTTCTTACAATCGGAAGCTTATTCTGATCATCTTTCATAAACTCAAAGCCAAAAGCAGAGATACTCTTCTTATTAAGCATATCAAAATAATCTGAAGATTGTGTGCTCATCTGTACAGCTGAAATTAATACCTGTCCATTTTTCATCATATCAAGCTCTTTCTTTGTAGGGGGCTCAATCTTTAATATAAAACGTGCCTGGAACACCTCTTCTTTAGAAAAGGCTATCTGAGCACCTTTATCTGAATATTGTTGATCAGTGAAATTAGACGCAATACCAGCACCTTTTTCAATAATTATATTATGACCATTTGCGACCAATAAACCTACTGAATCTGGAGTCAAACTCACTCTGTTTTCCTGGAAAGAAGACTCTCTTGGTATACCAATCTCCAATTGCTTCAAATTAGGCTTCACCTCAAGCATCTCTTCTTTTGGCATCAAACCAAATGAACTAAATATTTTTTCTTTTACCATAACTAAATAATTATTTCTATAAATCTTTTATTTCCATCTAATTGAATATTAATGTTAACCATATCATCTACAATTAAATTAGGAATTCTATCAGGCCACTCAATAAAACAATAATCATCACCAAATAAGTATTCTTCACAACCTATTTGAAATGCTTCTTTCTCATCTTCAATCCTAAAAAAGTCAAAATGATATATTTTCCCATTGTTTACAGTAGAATATTCATTTATAATTGAAAATGTTGGACTACTAACAATATCTACAACTCCCAGCTGCAAAGATAATTCTTTTATTAATGTCGTCTTTCCAGCTCCCATTTCCCCAAAGAAAAGAAACTTATTGTGAGGCAAAGAATATTCTAGAATCTGTTTAGCAACACTAGGAATCTCATCTAAAGTCTGTAAAACAAGTTTTAAACTCATCTGGTTCTTAATGTAATAATAGGAATTAACATTTCTTGCATAGATATACCACCATGTTGGTAAGTATTTCTATATAAATTTACAAATTGATTATAATTATTTTGATAAACAAAATACATATCCTCCCGAGCAAAAATATACTTACTACTTACATTCTGAATTGGAAGATGATAGTCTAAAGGATTATCTATCTGAAAAACATCTTCTTCCTGAAAGTTTAGATTCTTACCCTGTTTATAACGGAGATTAGCATTTACATTTCTATCTCCAATTACACGAGATGGGCGATTAACATTGATTGTCCCGTGATCTGTCGTAATTATAATATTTGCATCCTGCTTAGAAATCTGTTTCATTATTTGTTTTAATGGGGAATGAGAAAACCAAGAGGCTGTTAATGATCGATAGGCAGCATCATCATCTGCTAATTCTTTAATAACCTTCATATCAGTTCTAGCATGCGATAGCATATCAACAAAATTATATACTATCACATTTAAAGAATTATTTTTCATATTAGGTATTTTTAACACCGTTTTCCGGCCAGCATCAAGGTTTGTTATTTTTGTATAACTAACCTTATCCCCTCCTCTACCAAGCATCTGTAAATTATCTAATAAAAAATTCTCCTCATACATATTTTTACCCCCATCATCATCATCATTCTTCCATAGACCAGGATGTCTCTTCTGGATTTCAGAAGGAAACAATCCTGCAAAAATAGCGTTACGAGAATATTGAGTAGAAGTAGGCAGTATACTAGTATACAGCTCATCATTTTCAACTATAAAATCTTCTAATACAGATGGCTCAATCACCTTCCACTGATCATATCTTAGGTTATCTATAACAATCATATAGGTTGGCTTATTATTCTTCATAATAGGCAAAACCTTTTTTCGGATAATATTATGTGACATTAATGGTGGATTCTCACCATTCATCCAATCTCTATAATTATTCTTAACAAACTTGAAAAACTGTGAATTTGCCTCTGCCTTCTGCATTTCAAGTATTTGCTCTACACTATTATCACCTGCTTTTTCAAGCTCTAATTCCCAGTAAGTTAATTTCTTAAAGATATCATACCACTCTTCCTTATTGAGTTCTGATGACAATTTCATGCTAATATTCCTGAACTCCTGCTGATAATTGATGGTTGTCCTTTCTTCAACCAATCTGCTTGAATCTATATTCTTCTTAATTGCCAATAAGATTTGATTTGGATTAACAGGCTTAATTAAATAATCAGCAATCTTGGATCCGATAGCTTCTTCCATAATACTTTCTTCCTCACTTTTTGTAATCATTACAACAGGAATATTTGAGAACTTTTCTTTTATAATTGAGAGTGTCTCCAGACCTGTCAGTCCAGGCATATTCTCATCCAGAAAAATTAAATCAAATTTTTCTTCTTCAAGAATATCAAGTGCCTCATCACCACTCCTTGCAGAAGTAAGTTTATACCCCTTCTCTTCCAAATAAATAATATGTGGTTTTAATAAATCAATCTCATCATCTGCCCAAAGTATATTAATCATAATTTATTGCTTTAATTATACAAAAATGAAAACAAAATCCGTTATTTGCGTTATGGTTTCAAGTAAAAAAGATAAAATTATTAACGACCCAATATATGGATTT
>CEUA01033710.1_pt1 | contig 13599 bp, 9 predicted proteins | sample 361541 | NCBI WGS metagenome assembly CEUA01 (sample SAMEA2623079, study PRJEB7988) | marine metagenome | isolation source: saline water (ENVO:00002010), including
AACCCAATCTGGTCACTTACCCAATGACCTCGACATCGCAACATCTCGATGCTAATCTCAGGGAATTCATTTACCTCTGGTTTCAAACCAAAACCATAATTGGTGGGGCTGCCTGACAACGAATTCAAAGTTGCAGAATTAATTTGAGGCCAGTCGCGCCATATTTGTATTTGGGAGTGATCCGCTTTTTCGCCCAAAGAACGATCGCCCCCTGCAATTTCAAGCGTCTGATCGAATAGCGCTGAGCCTAAACTATCCAAGCTAACACCATCCTGATACGCACCGGCATTAACATCCATATCTTGACTCAGTTTTTCGTATCTCTGTGTAGTTGTTACAACCTTCAACGTAGGCACAAAAGGAAAATTTGTGATTGAGCCATTACCAGTAACGAAGAAAATTACATTGCAACCAGCCGCAACTTGTCCAGCTATACTCTCTAAGTCGTTCCCAGGACTATCCATAAAATAGTATCCAGGTTCGTTCATAGGCTCTCCATAGTCAATACAAAAGTCGAGCGGAACATCAGGATGAAGCTTCATAGCCGCACCAATTGACTTGAGAACAATGTTATAAAGCCCTCTAAATTTATTACCACCAGATGGGTTGCCTTCAGCTGAGTCACCATGCCAAGCTACGCGTTCCTTGAAACGTTCGATCATATTGAGAAAACACTCAGCAGTTTCTATATCACGAACTTTTTGCAAAACGTAAGATTCCGCGCCAATTAATTCATCCGTCTCTGCCAAGTTTGCGGCGCCACCGTAACGAATTAATTCACGTGCAACCCAAGCTACTAAGGGGTTGCCAGATATCCCAGAAAAAGCATCCGAACCTCCACATTGAAGAGCTATCCGAAGATGCTTTAAAGACTCAGAACTACGCTCATTGGCTGACACATTAGGTATCCATGCTCGAATCTGAGTCTCACCTTTTTCCAAGAAATCAACAAAGCCTCCTGTAATACTCATGAAACGGTGAGGGACGGAATTCAGCGGATATCCGTTCGTTTGCATATAAGTACGCAACCGGTCATTATTGATAAACTCGCTACCGTAATCAACAACAAGCACTGCCCCAACATTTGGGTGCACGATGAAACCAGCGAGCGTGCGAAGTAGTAATTCCGCATTATTTGGTTCTACCTCATTTCCCCCCTCGGTATGTGCTACAGCCACAACCCCATCTACATTATCATGATTAACGGCAACTGGATGCATTATTGCCGACAACTGTCGAGCAAACCCAGCAGTTCTTGAGGAAGTTCCCATAACTACAATATAATTCCTAGTCCCAACACCACGATCACCTTCTCGGCGGAACCCTTGAAAGGTCCTCTGGTCCTTACACATCGGGAGAGGAGAAGAAGGAGAAAAGCGTGCCTTGTCGAAAATATAAGGTTCAATATGATCTGCAAAATTTGCCCTACCGGGAAGCTTAAAATTGATAGAGCGGCCGTTAAGAGCAGATAGCATCCCCTCATTGCAAATATAATTACCGGATTTAATCTCTGTAACAGCTCGTCCAAATGGCAGACCCCATGAAAGTAAATACTGATCTTTCAAAATTGATTCCACGGCAAATCGGTGCCCTTCCATTACAGTATGATCCAATGTTATGATTTGCCCACAATAATTAATCTGAATACCAGCTTCTAATTCAGTTGTAGCAATCGCAACATTGTCTCCTTTATCTGGCAATCTAGCAACTTGTAAAAAATCTACAGTCTTACTCAACTATTCACCTTTAAACAGACAAAAGTTTTTGGTGTCAATACATCCAGATTGATGCATCATTAATGCGTTCATGATTTCTATCGCCATCCTAGATTCCAAAGTCACACCGGCACGAACGCCAACACACGGATCATGACGTCCCTTGCGTAATTCGAATTCTATTTCCTCCAAATCTCTCCTGACTGATAATTGCGGTTTAGCTATCGTCGACGTTGGCTTAAAACTAACCCTGCAGATTAACGGTTTTCCTGTAGTTATGCCACCTAATAATCCCCCGTGATTATTAGAGAGATATCCAGAATTTCTTATTGGGTCATTATTCTTACTACCATAACGCTCGGATACATTACGCCCAACACCAACTTCACAAGCTTGAACTGCATGTAACCCCCCCAAGGTACTCATTAGTCGGGATTTCAAACTTTCGTAAAGTGGCTCTCCAATAAGAGCAGGAACATTAACAGCCACAACTTCTGCTGCTGCACCCACAGAATCTTTATCTTTACGCGTTTGAGAGATCAGATCAGCAGCTTCATTAGCAAATATAGAATCGATTGCATGAATACTATTCTCTGATAATTCAGATTGCAAACCACCTATCTCTTCCAAACTGATTCTACCCTTGTTATCCGATAACTCTTCGACGCGTTCGCTTAAAGTTGACTTAGCAACAAGTGGTCCCACCTGGCAGATAGACGAAAGTAACACAGTCGAAAAATGTTTCTCCAAAAAAATCCTAGCGATAGATCCACCAATGACTTCAGATATCGTAGACCTGTAACTCGAACGTCCACCTCCTCGAGGGTCAGTAAATCCACTGGACTGGTGAAATTTGACTAAATCGGTATGCCCTGGCCGCACCTCGCCCTCTGAACCCAAAAATTGAGCATAATCTTCAGATCGTTTGGCAGCAGATAAAACTATAGCGGCAATCGGTTCGCCAGTTGTGAAACCTTTTTCATAAGCATAAGTCTCCAAGGAATCGTCCTCAACCTGAAGCTTTAGTTTGGGACCTGAAAGCAAATTTTCATGGTCTTCGCAGTAAAGTCCCGACAAAAATGCAACCTTGTCATCTTCTCTACGGGGGGTCCCTAATTTATTGGACCCCGGACGACGACGATCTAGATAATTTTGTATATGACCACGCTCTATCCATAAACCCGATGGACAACCAAAAACGATGGTTGAGATTCCCGGTCCATGAGATTCTCCAGCTCCGGCAACTCCAAATAGCGGTCCTCCAATAATCTCCATTTACCCACCCCTTTCTATAGATTTCAATTTATAATCTACAAGCCAACGAATCAATTATTCCTATTTTTACAAATTATTACAAAACCTTAAAATCCGTAATCAGCCACAATCCTCTACGAAAACAAAGAGCATAGAAACTTTTCAACTATGATCAGCACGAAACACAACCGTTTTCTCACGTGACGTTTAATGAGAAATTATTTAAACTTGACTATACAATATAAGTTGGCGCACAAAAAGTGTGTGAATAACCCAAAACCTTATATGCCTTCGTGTCTCTATGTTAGAAAAAGATCATACGCTCTCTTCGCTATCTCAAATAGAATATAAAAAACAAATCTCTCTCCTTCGTGAAAAACTATATAATGAGCAACAGCTATTCCGTAACAAGAAGGCTTCTCCGCTACTTCTTATTATTGGTGGATTTGATGAAGCAGATAGCATTGAAACAGCAAACACCATTACTAGCTGTATGAATCCGAGAGGTCTTTCTACTTACGACTTCGAAGAAAATAATACTGCGGAATCGGAACGGCCCGAATTTTGGAAGTACTGGCAAAGATTACCAGCTAAAGGAGAAATTGGGATTTACCTTGGCGCATGGTACAATCGGCCATTATCTGAACTAGCATACAGAAAAGTTGACCCAGCAACATACGAACGGTATTTATCCCGAATTAGATCATTAGAAAAACAACTAACCGAAGATGGTGCACTCATAATTAAATTGTGGATTTTAATCAGCAAAGGTGAACAACAAAATCGACTAGATATGCTAAAGGCAAATCCCTTAACCAGATCGCGGGTCAACGAGAAGGAGGAAACGCAAGCTCGGCACTATGATCAATTCAAGACTTCTTCCGACCAATTACTCGAAAAAACTAACTATTCTTACGCTAAATGGCACGTAATTGAAAGCGATAATGCCAGACCCCGAATGATCAAAGCCGCCCAGACCTTTCAAGATTTACTTCATTCACACCAAGATAAAAAACCTTTGTTGAAAAAAAAGTTACTGTCAATAGCCTCCCAAAAAAATAATAGTACACACGTTATAAACATGACACTCGATCTCGGAAAAAAATTAGAAAAGAATGCATACAAAAAGAAACTTGAAAAATATAGAGGACGCCTACACAAATTATCAATAGAGACGATAAAAAAAGGAATCAGTGCTGTTTTAGTCTTTGAAGGAGTTGACGCAGCTGGGAAAGGTGGCGCTATCCGACGTCTACTCGTAGCACTTGATGCCCACCGTTACAGAGTGGTCCCAATAGCCAAACCGACAGAAGAAGAAAAGAGATATCATTATTTGTGGCGTTTTTGGCAACATTTACCTAGAAAGGGCATGACAACTATATTTGATCGTAGTTGGTATGGAAGAGTTCTAGTCGAAAAAGTTGAAGGATTTGCAACCACGGAAGAATGGAATCGAGCCTATTCGGAAATCAACGACTTTGAGGAACAATTACTCGAAAACAACACAGCAGTTATTAAATTTCTGATTCAAATTTCTAAAGATGAACAATTGAAACGTTTTCGGATTCGCCAGAATACCCCTCACAAAGAATGGAAAATAACCGAAGAAGACTGGAGAAATAGAGAAAAATGGGAGCAGTACGAAGAGGCTACAGAGAAAATGATCCTTCAAACGAGTACTGACGTTGCTCCCTGGACAATTGTGGAGGGAAATGATAAACGTTTTGCCCGGATTAAAGTAATAAAAACCGTTTGTCGTCAATTAGAACAGACCATTAATCGAGTTACAATTTAATTTCCAACTGAATTAACCTTTCCTCTCTTCACAGCATTTCCCTTGAGGATAAATATAGCTCCCTCAAAATCCTACGAATTACTTTATTTGAATCAGTTCGCGGAAGTGATTGTAGTTCGATAACATCTGAAATTCTAAATAGTGGGTTAATCCTTTTTTTAACTACATCCTGCAGTACTTCAATTAAATTGTCGAAGGGGTTTTGTAAAACTACGTAAAGAACTAGTTGACTGGGGCCTCCTGCAGGGGGCGGCACCGCTATAGCAGCCGTTTCCCTTAGACCCTCAATAGCATTCAAAACCCGTTCGATTTCTGCTGAGCCCACTTTGATACCACCCAAATTCATTGAATCATCAATACGACCATGCACACGAAAACACTCTGATCCTATCTTTTCAATAGCGTCACCATGTTTGCGCAGTATTCGATTACCATAAACGGGGGTTCCCCCGAAATAGGTCGCATCATGATCTGAACCGACCAACTCACTTGACATCCCTACAGCAGAAGGCCTCAAAAAAACTTCACCTGTGTTATTTTCCTCATTACCTTCATCGAGAATAACAAGCTCAGTGCCAAAAGTAGGCGTAGTAAAACAAGCTGGCCGAGCTGGCTGCAACATCGTTGCTCCCAGATAACCACCGGCCAGCTCTGTACCACCACAATATTCTAAAACTGGCTTATAACCTACAGAGGCCATAAGCCACAACATATCTGAAGCGTTAGAACATTCACCAGTCGAACTCAAAGCGCGCAAGTCTTCTATTTTCGTATCCTCAAACACGTCTTTTTCCCGCCAAGAACGGACGATACTTGGTATTGTACCCAACATATTTACTTTTGATTCTCGAACAAAATCTATAAATCCCCTGGTGGTCGGCGGTCCATAATATAAAGCAATAGTCGCTCGGTTTATTAAGCTGCCATAGATCAACCACGGACCCATCATCCAGCCTAAGTTCGTCGGCCAAGCTACAATTTCACCGCGACGAATATCATGATGAAGACACGCATCCATAGCACATTTGATCGGGGTTATATGATCCCAAGGAATTGCCTTGGGAGCGCCGGTAGTACCTGAAGAAAAAAGAATATTAGTATAATCTCTACTTCCACAGATAATACAATCAATAGAGCCTTTTCCGATGAATTCATCCCAACTAATATCACCATGACGCAATGAGTCTCTTAGCAAATATCCAGGCTCCGGCAATACCACTGCAAGAGGTGCATCAGCCTCTTTGATACGTTCATAAAGAGGAATGGTTTTTTTGCCTCTCCTTACAACATCCTGAGTAAATACAACAACTGGTTCAGCTAAATCGATACGCTTTCTTATTTCAGGGGCCGCGAAACTATCAGCAATCCCAACCACAGCACACCCAGCCCAAATAATACCTAGGTATATCGCAATTGATTCGGTCGTCATTGGCATATCGATGGCGATTCGTGATCCCGGCGTGACTCCCAACACTCTCAGGCCAGCAGCTACCTGCTTAGTCATCTCTTCTAATTCACCGTAACTGACTTTCTCAACTACACCGCACTCGGCCTGATAGACAATTGCAATCTCACTAGGGTCTGCTCTAAAACAGCTCTTCACAATGTTCAATTTGGCCTGTGGGAAAAAAGTAACTTTTTCGGACCCATTTTTGTCATCCACTATCGGTTTTGTTGAACTATCGAAGCAAATCCCCAAATGTTCGACTATGCATTGCCAAAATGATTCTGGTTTACTTACTGAAAACCGATGTACCTCCTCTACGGTATTTAGTCTCAATTTTCGAATCAATTGGGTCAAGTTTGAATTATCTATGTCATTGGAATCAGGGCGCCAGACAATATTGTCTATGGCAAAACGGTGGTATAAAAATTCATGAACCGAAAACGGATATTCTGGCTCCAGAAACTCTTTACTCAAGGCAACGAAATCGAATTCTGAGTCTCCTTCTTCCCTGCATTTAATCCTCTTAGCAAGAATTTCTGCTTCTGAACGTGTTAAACCAAGATCAAAAAGCTCGTCAGCTAACATAAAAGAACTCCGTGCAATTAATGTAAAATTATTCCACCAATTCTCGAGTTGTCGCCAACACATAATCAACATCGTCGCCGTCTATATGGCGATGTGTCACTAAACGTGCCCCATGTGGAGGGCGAGAATTGCAAAGAATCCCTTTGTTTTTCCATTCCGACACCAACCTATCGGACGTCCACCCTAAAGCGGAAAAATCAACTTTCACGATATTCGTCGAAACTGGTGGTCTTTCCACAGTAATACCATCTATCTCGGTCAATCCTTTCACCAAGCGATCTGCCCGAGCATGATCATCAGCTAATCTTTCAATCATGTGATTTAAAGCTACTATTCCTGCCGCAGCTATAATCCCCGACTGGCGCATCGCACCACCCAATCGTTTACGCATGCTATAAGCTTTATCGATAAAATTGTGATCCCCACAGAGCAAGGAACCAACAGGCGCACTCAGGCCCTTTGAGATACAAAACATTAGAGAATCAACGTGCGCAGCATAATCTCTCGCTGCCACGCCATGAGCGACAGCCGCATTAAATAAACGTGCTCCATCCATATGGAGCTTTAATCCATGTTTTTCGCATTCTACGCTTAGCGATTTTACTTGCTGAGGAGACCAGGCAGACCCTGCGTAGTTATTATGCGTATTCTCAATACATAGCAAGGTAGTTTTCGCAAAATGAACGTTGTCTCCACGAATTGCTTCTCTTAGCTGTTCAGGTAGAATGATTCCATTTTCTGATTTTATAGTACGAGCCGCTAAACCTGCTACATTTGCAAAGGCACCACATTCCCAAACGTACATGTGAGCACGTTCTTCGAATAGAACTTCGTTCCCGTGCTCCGAATGTGTCAACAGCGCACAAGTATTAGCCATAGCTCCCGATGGTACAAATAGGGCAGCTTCCATACCTACAATTTCAGCAGCTAAGTCCTCTAACCGTCGAACAGTAGGGTCCTCACCGTAAACATCATCGCCAACATCGGCCTTGGCCATTTCTTCTCTCATGTTTTCCGTTGGAAGCGTTAACGTGTCACTGCGTAAATCTACTTTTCTCATTTCTGTAATCCTCTCCTGATCTTGACTTCAGCCTTACACGGACGTATGATTCGCTCTGATAAAATTACGCGAATGGAGGATTATTGTTCAATGGTTTTTTCCTCATCAGGTACAGTCCATAGATCCACCGTCACTGGTAGACGTGGTATGACCGCTTCAGGCCACCCACTCGCCTCATTAGCAGGGCTCCAGATTTTGATGCAGGGTGGTAACGCAATTGACGCTGCCATTGCAACAGCTGTAGCCCTCAATGTGGTCGAACCGTATATGTCTGGCATCGGAGGCGTGGGCTACATGCATATTTACGACGCTACGACTGATGAACATACGGTATTGGATTATGTAGGTCTGACACCAGCGGCTACCGATATTTCGCTATTTGATACTAACCTACAAAGTCGGGGTCCTTTATCACATTTAGTTCCGGGAGCCTGTGGCGGTTGGATTGAGGCGCTCTGTAAGTATGGCCGTATGGATGCAAAAACTGTCTTTCAACCGGCTATAGACTATGCTGAACAAGGAATAGCCTTAACTGTAAAAAATGCCGAATTCTTCTCTGGAAATGCTGCGGATCTAAGAAAGTTCCAAACTGGGGCAGAAAATTATTTTCCCAACAGCAGCCCCCCAACCTCTGGAGATATTCTAGTCCAGAAAGACTTAGCAGAAACTTTCCGGCGCATTGCTGCTGAAGGGTCTGAGATATTTTATACTGGTTCCATAGCCGAAAAAATCACAGGATATGTTCAAAACCAAGGCGGTCTTTTAACATTTGAGGATCTGAATAATTACCGTTCGAAGTGGATCAAACCCATCCAGGTCCAATACCGTGACTACACAGTCTTTGCTCCAGCGCCACCCTGTCAGGCATTACAATATCTGCAGACTCTCAAGATAATGGAAGGCTATGACGTTGCCGGGATGGGACACAATAGCACCGAGTTACTACACCGTTTTATCGAAGCTACAAAATTATCTATGGCCGACCGAGCAGAATATGTCTCGCTTTCAAATCCACCTTCAAAAGGCCTTCTATCGGATTCATATATACGGGAGCGCCGAGCACTAATTGGCAAAAAGGCACTCTTCACTGGAGGTGAGCGTTTTACATCTAAAAAAGCTCCCAACGAAGTGCTTCCCGGACAACCTCCTGCCTGGATGTTAAATGAATGTACAACTCATTTCAACACCATAGATGAAGAGGGTAATGCTGTTTCCTGCACACAGAGTTTAGGGTCAGGCTTTGGCTCGGCCATGGTGGTTCCTGGCACCGGAATCGCACTCAACAACTTTATGAAGTGGTTTGATATAGATCCGTCAAGTCCAAATGCGATCGGACCAAGTAAGAAACTTGAAATGTGTCTTTCGCCCGCTCAGATTTGGGATGATTACGGCCTGCGGTTGCTAATAGGGACACCTGGCGGACATGGGATCTTGCAAACAACACCACAGATGATTATGAATATCCTTGACCATAACATGAATATTCAGGCGGCCATTGAAGCACCCCGCGTTAAAACCGGCCTGCCCGGATTTTCTGTGGATATAGAATCACGTATCGAACAATCAGTACAAACGGAACTGGAAAAACGTGGTCATATATTAAACCCACTAGGAGACTGGTCTCCAATCGTAGGCGGCGGCCAAGGCATTCATATCAATCCAGAAAACGGATCTTTCATGGGAGGAGCAGACCCCCGCCGCGACGGTTACGTATTAGGCTGGTAACATCTGTCTATATTTCCAATCAAGAACAATATATGGCTATACCTATTCAAACATACTTAGATGAAATTAAGCCCGATTACTTATTCCAAAAACGTGGTATCACTTAAGGCTCTCATTAAAGAAACATCTTCAATTATCGGATCAAGTCCGTAATATGAGCGCCGAGAATTTATTAATCGCCAAAGTTGGATCAACTGCATGCGATATAAAATTTCTTCAAAGGCTCGTTGAAAGGCTTGCTGCTCTAAAATTTTATTTTCTACTCTATATTCTCCAAATAGTATTTCATCAAGGTGAACTCCCTCAGGATTGTATTCAGAAAAAACAGGATTGTCTAATGTATCACGTGACGATCCAGACAATAATCGCCTTATCTGCTCCTCCTGAGTTTCATCAAGTTTTATAGCCGCATTTAGTTCCTCTTCAATCAACTGAGCATGGATATGCTTTGCAACATAATCCCGACTTCTCCCTTCCAAACGTAACAACTCTACTCGAATTTGTCGAAAATTCGCTATCAAATCTTTTATAACCATTCGTCCCTCAACAACATCCAATCCTCCGGAATCCATCTGTTGAACCAGGTCAAAAATGCTTTCTGCCAATTCAGCCTCAGCAGTCTTCAAAGGCGAAACCTTTGGTTCAACAGACCTAACGACAGAATCTCTGAGACCAAAAGCCCCCGACACAATAGTCTCTTCCGCTAAGCAATTGTCGCTTATTAATAACTTCACAAAAAAAATAAATACAATTTTCAATTTATTTGACACAAATTCCATTCTACCTTCTAATCCCCATTGTGTTTTTTCTAAATAGTTATAGCCACTGTATAAGGAAAATTCCTATCGCACTTTACCAATTTTTTTGAGTGAAATTAGTAAAACCACAAAAGTCTCATCCTAATTCTAATTTTATTGGGCAATGGTCGGAGCCACGAACATCAGACAAATGTTTAACCGACTTTATATCTGAAATCAAATCCGGCGAAATGAAAAAATAATCTATACGCCAACCGACATTCCGCTCACGCACTCCCTTTCTATTGGACCACCATGTGTAATGACCTTCAACATCACCATTTATATGACGGTACACATCAACGAAACCCTGATTAAGTAATTCATCTACCCAAGCTCGTTCGCATGATAAAAAACCAGTGGTATTTTTGTTACTTTCAGGTCTTGCTAAATCAATTGCACGATGTGCTGTATTAAAATCACCACACAATATTAGCCGCTCTCCAAACCCCCTTAGCTTTTGACAATATTCACGAAATAAAGCACAGTAATCCAGCTTGTAGGGAACTCGGCCGTGATCTCGCTGACCGTTAGGGAAATAGGCATTGACTACGGTAAATTCTTTATACTTAAGCGTGATTGTTCTTCCCTCACTGTCAAATTTTTCATCACCAAGGCCTACAACAACCTCTTCAGGCTTTAGTCTAGTATAAACACTAACACCGCTGTAACCTTTTTTTTCCGCAGAAGCAAAAAAACTTGTATACTCCAATGGCTCTATCAACTCTTGATCAAGTTGTTCAGGCGTCACCCGGACTTCCTGCATACAAAGTACATCTGGCTGCTCTTGCTCTAACCAGTTAAGCCAACCTTTCCTCGCAACCGACCGTAATCCGTTAACATTCCATGAAACAACATTAATTCGATTCAATTCCCAGCCTCTTCCAGAAGTCTATCCATATTCCCACCCAATATCTTAATTTTATCCGCTTCACTAATAAAAGGACAATGTGTAGTAAATGATTCTAAGGCGTGCCGGTAAGTCATGTTGAAGCTAACCACAGGATAATCCGATCCCCAACATAAACGTTCCCCTCCAAAATGGGCATAAATTTTACGCACTATTGGATTTACGTCGGGATATGGGTAATCCCACGATCGACGTGAGACATAATGAAAACCAGATAATTTGATATAAATGTTATCCACTTCAGCTGAGCGCAGAATTTCGTCTAAATTATCTTCACCTGCCCTAGCCCCCGCCATGTGATGGCAAAGAAAATTTACGCTTGGATATCTACGGGCTAAGGTACGGAGAGATTCTTGCCAAATACTCCCCAAAGCTATACTCACAATTAAATTCTGTTCAGCCGCGACCTTAAAAAAAGAGTTAGCTTCTTTCGATTCAAACCATTCTACATCAGATTTCAAATAATGAGTAAACCCTTTTAAATTATATCTCTTCGTTGCCGCAAGAAGTCTGTCCGAGCCCCCCGCCGAATGGTAGTTTTTACTCCAAGAGCAATCTACATCAGCAAATTGTATTAAACGACCTGGAAATCGTCTAACAGCATCGAAGACATAATTGTTATTGTCCTCATTGTGATCTATACCAGCGCACACTATTACAGCCCGTTGCACATGATTTCGATCCATCTCCCACAGTAATTGCTCTACTATTCCACGCGACTCAGGATCAGGCACTACAGGCTGATACGGCCAATAACTCCAAGCATGACTATGTGAATCAACAATCATATCTTAACCCCGATTCAGACTATATATTTTGACCAACAAGAAACCCAACAACCACACCCATATTAATTTGCGCTATCTAAAAACGATTCTTTACTTGCTCAGTATAACACTTGGAACTCAAAAATGCTAAAACACACTTTTTGTCATTCACCAAGGTTGAGTGGTCTTAACGAACAGTCACTCTGGGAAAGAGGCTACCTCACTTGGGAAGATATTATATGGGCAAAGGAATTACCTTTAACAGACAAACAATCGCAAGCCGCATTGGACACTTGCAGACGATCGGCATTCCACTTGGGAAATGGGGATCCGAGTTTTTTTTATAATAAACTGCCGACAAAAGAGCACTGGCGACTTTTTAAAGATTTCAGAAAAAAAACTGCATACTTTGATATTGAAACTAATGGACTTGATCACGACAAACACCACATAACAACCATCGTGCTGTATGACGGCGAGAAATTAAGCCATTACGTTTATGGGAAAAATTTAGAAAATTTTGGCAAAGACATCGAGCAATACAAAATTTTAGTCAGCTATAATGGAAAAAGTTTCGATGCTCCTTTCATAAGAAAAAACTTAGATATACCTCTCAAACATGCCCACATTGATCTTCGCTATGTATTAAATAACTTAGGGTACAAAGGTGGACTTAAAAGCTGTGAACGACAACTTAAAATAGACCGGCCTGGACTTGAAGAGATTGATGGTTTTATGGCTATTCTTCTTTGGGAGCGTTACAAGAAACTTGGAAGCGAGAAAGCCCTTGAGACCTTGCTAGCTTACAACGCACTTGACGTTATCAATCTGGAAATGTTAATGATCATTGCGTACAACCAAAAAATTTCATCGACTCCATTTAACCATTTGAAAATTCCTATTCCAATAGCACCTCAAATGACCTTTCTACCGGACAAAGAAATTATCAGAAAAATCAAGCTATCCATGTAGATACAGTTAGTTGTAAATACCGAGAATTTTTGTAAATTGAGAGTATTGTTTTTCAATTAATTAGGTAAACAACAAAATAGAATGAAACTTCTCACGCTCGGCTTAAACCACTTAACTGCTCCCGTTGAAGTACGTGAACGTCTCGCGTTTCCGGAGCCCGATCAACCACAAGCTCTTAACTTGCTGGTTGAAGAATACGGCTTGCATGAGGCAGCAATACTTTCTACCTGCAATAGATCTGAACTCTATATCGCCGCTGAAGAAGATCGTGGGATCAAACAAGCACAACAATTTCTTGTAGACACCCGTAATATCGATGTAAACAAACTCAGTCATCATTTCTACACACTCAAGGACCAACATGCAGCGACGCACTTGTTTCGTGTAGCCTGTGGTATAGAATCTTTAGTTTTAGGTGAATCACAAATCCTAAACCAGGTCAGATCGGCACTTGACACTGCTCAACGCAATGGCTCTACCAGTTTACTGCTTAATGAACTATTCCAACGGTCCTTAAAAACTGGCAAAAGAGCACGGAGTGAAACTAACATCGGCAAAGGTCACTTATCGGT
>CEUA01049881.1_pt1 | contig 13585 bp, 23 predicted proteins | sample 361541 | NCBI WGS metagenome assembly CEUA01 (sample SAMEA2623079, study PRJEB7988) | marine metagenome | isolation source: saline water (ENVO:00002010), including
AAACATTCGGGTTATTCCATTTGCTGCTTGTACCCGCAATATAAAAACCTTTTGACCAACCTCTTGAATTGTCATAGCTTGTAGAAGAAGGAGATGCAGGGTTTACGATAAGATTAAACTTATCCATGCCGTCGTTTGATCCAATCATGGATGTTGCATTAACAGTACCCATTATTGTTTTATATGTTTGAGGAATATTTGAAATGTGCATGAAGGATCTATCTGTAGAAGCAACCGCAGTTAGTATATGTGTGTAAGCCTTTGCACCCATTATTCCCAATCTCCTGTTCCACCATCGTTATTATAAAAACCGTACAAACTAACTGTAGTACCCACCCCGAAAGTGTTACCTGCACCTGTCTGATAATGGGCTAAAAATTTTGCTAGCATCACAGGTTCACCTGTCGTAGCTGCCATGCCGCCAGTCGCTACGCCCCCACTTTCTTTACCACCAGCTAAAGACACTAAAGACCCTACTTTGTTCAACAGTTGCCCATTGTTGTAATCCATTACTACACAATTTCCTCGAAAAGAAGTATCTCTACCTAAAATACCACATCTGATACCATCACCACTTGTACTTCCATACCATAATTCACTTCCACTATTCGGATTGCGCCCATACATTGTCGTGTAATAGTAATTTGAATACGGAGTAGCAGACGGTACAGGTCCCAACTGTGCCACAATGTATGTGTAGTCAATACCTGTCCCGTATGGGTTATCCATGTCCGCATACCAAACCCATCTGAGCATTGAGTATCTGCGCCAATCTTTTCGACCAGCATATTCTGAAGCAAAAGTGATGTCTGAAGCGGCGCTACCAGTAACAGTAACCGTGTCTATTAGAACAATGGGTTCGTCAATAAACTGGGTGTCACTTTTCTGGGTCACCCAGTTGTCACTAGGTGAAATTTTGCCACCCTGTATAGCTACAGGAAACTTATTCGGTGGAACATCTGGCATTGTTATGAAATATCTTCGTAAGCAACCATTACGTGAATGTAACCGGAAGCGTTATCCGATTTAGCGTAAAGAGTGTCTCCTTCTTCTAAATAGACTGGTGTGCCGTCTTTCAGAAAAGCTTCATAAACAGAAAGAGCGGGGATCGGTACTTCTTTAGCTAAGTAATAATCCACACTTGATCTAGTTATATAAAGGTCAAACGAAGCTGTCACCGCTGAAGAACCTGAAGTGTTAGTAGCGAGAACGCCAGCTAATTTCAGAACCTTGTTTGATGAACCCGCATTCGCAAGAACACTTGCCGCAGCAGCAGATGACAAAGCAGTTAAAGCCGTTTTGCCATTTATGGTTGCTACATTGACAATGTTGGGCGCTGTCATGTTTTTCTCCTATCCAAATACCATTGACATGGCAATAGCTTTACCTGTGCTGACACCGCCTGAAACGACATCAGAAATCAGGGCTTTCTTAGTTGTGTTATCTGTAACATCTTCAATAAGCATGTAATCCGCTGTCACAGCGGTTGCAGTTGAAGCCGCATTAACATCAACATTTATTGTAACTGCTCCGGAAGTTCCACCACCTGAAATTGCGGTTCCTGCGCTAACTCCGGTTATATCACCTGCTAATGCTGTGATGTCAGATATTAAAGCTTTTTTCGTTGAGTTATCAGTAGCATCTTCTATCAGCACGTAGTCTGTGGCAACTGCGGTAACTGAACCAGCACCGTTGACATCAACATCCAAAGTAACTGATCCGGAGCTTCCACCACCCGAAAGCGCTGTTCCTGCCGTCACTCCGGTAATATCGCCTGTGGCTACAAAATCTGATATTAAACATTTCTTGGTTGAACTGTCTGTAACATCTTCAATTAAAACATAGTCAGATGTTGTTCCTGTAACCGAACCTGCACCATTAACATCAACATTTAACGTAACCGAACCTGAACTACCTCCACCCGAAAGCGCTGTTCCTGCCGTCACATTCGTTATATCAGCCGCAAGTGATGTAGCCGTCCAGCTTGAACCGTCATAGTAATAGAGAGTGTCGCTGTCAGTTGTGAAAGCAAACTGTCCTTCAGCGGGACTGGTTAACTCTGCATCTCTGTTAGTGGTAGATGTGTAAACGCCAATAACCTGATCGATTGCGTAACCCATCAAATCAGCGGCAGTTAATACATCTCCAGTATTAAATACCTTATAACCGCTAGGTGTTGCCATTTCTTTGCTCCTTAATAACTCAAAGCGTTCGTACCCAAGATACCACTCGTAGAGCTATCAAGCACGAAGCCATCCAATATCTTTTCGGCTGTCTGAAATGTTGTCACCCAATTACTAGGCGTAATATTATGTTCAATCCCCTGAACAGAAAGAGTACGAGAAACCGTGCCACCACCCGGTTGAGTTCTAGTAACTTTAATAGGGTCAAAAATTTTCGTATTCAAAGCGGCTGTTACTCTGTTAGACACATTCGCGTAAGCATCAAGTGCAATACTGCCTACTCTTAATTTAGGATCTTTACGAGAACCTAAAATGGAATTAGCTTGATTTAACGCATCAGCATCAGTTTGCATTATCAAACCAGTTCTGTTGTAATCTCTTTCAAAAAAGTTGGTAATAGAAGTAGTATCAGTAACATTTTGAGCAGTTCCGCTGTTACGAGTAACAGTCACATCATTAGCAAGAACAGTGTCATCTATATCGAAATCAACTGCCTGATATTGAATATTTGCCCCAGTATCATCAAATTCAATAGGTGTTTCAGCATGTTTAGCAATAATGGCACTTCGATCTAAAAACTTTAATACACCATTAGTTTCACAATAAAAAGCGCCAAGCTCTGTTTGAGAAACTTGCTGACAGGCAGATAGCACATCTCTTGTTCCACCTGTATCTGCTTGAACAGTTGTTTGAGCGGCTCCTGTAGAAAAATCTCTTAAACTAGAAGGCCAAGTAATCATGTCAAGAATTTTTCCCAACCTTGTAGAAGTACTTTGACCTGCACCTGAATCTGTAACAGTTCCAATATTTGAAAGATTAAGCAAACGGAAAGAATCAACTGCACGAACTGTCATAAAAGCCGCTGTTTCTCCGGGTCTGTATGTGTAATCCCACTCATCAATAAATCCTGAATACAAAGTGTAAACAGTTGCCCCATAAGTAGCTTGTATTTGCAACTGCCGCATAGGAAGAATTTCATTAGCGTAAGTTCCATTATCAGGGTCAAAGATTCCTGTTGTGTCTGTTAATTCAATCGTGCAAGTGCCAGCTTCAAAACGGTCAAGCACACGGTTACGCCCACGCCTAATAGCTACTGTGTTTAACATGTTTGTAATATCTACAGGAGTTGAAGTCGCATCAGATAAAACACCTGTTCCCAAAGGAGAGCTTGCATCACCTAAAATTAGATTAGGTCCGAATGAGGGACTTGTTTGAAACCTTATGGTTGCAGTTAATGTAGCGGCGGCTGGCATAATTCCCTATGGGGTGAAGTCCTGTGTGGCGCCAATATTCGCAAATTGGTCGCCCGAAGAAGCTGTCGCGTTTTGAATATGGTTGATAGCTGTATTAAACAAATCTGTTTCTGAAATTACAGAACCTTCAACAACAATATTCATAACAAGTTCTCTAACATCACCTTTGCTTACAGGTCCTACATCTTTAAATTGTCCACTACCTGCTACCATTTGGGAGACGAGACCAAGACCCTCTACATGTTGATTTTTTTGTAGATGACGGAATACATCCATCATTTCCATCTTTTGGAAATGTATTATTGTTTCAGGATTCTGGAACCAGTCCATAGTAGGAGCGCCAGTAGCATCCGTTAAAGTTAAATCTTTTAACCTGCCTCCACGCTCAGATGCACGCAATGTGTTTAAAGAATTAGTGTTTAATCCATTCATAGCGCTATTAGCACCATCAACTGAATCAGCAATCCCTTGAATTGCCATAGAAACACTGTCAGCTATATCAGCCATATTTAAAAAACCTGTTTCATATGTAGGCATGTTGTCATTTAATAAAGCCATAGCTTCATCTACATTGCCTGTAGCGTTCTTTAAATCAACTTCTGCTTCCTCTAAGTTTCTTTGAGCTATTGTCAAATTAAGTGTTGTGTCTTCTAAAGCGATTTGATCTTCAGCAAGATCTTCAGCTAATTTAATAATTTCTTTATTAATGTCTAAAAGCTTTTCGCCTTTTATGATAGCTACATCATCATTATCGGCAATGACTTGTTGCCAGTCGTTTTGTTCTTGTGCTAATTCAATTAAACGAGATTGAGCAGTTTCAATATCTCCACTTAAATCTATTCGTTTTTGTTCTATATCTCCTAAACGCTCTTGTGCTCTTTCAAGTTGAACAACAGCATCAAAAGCTTCCATTGTTTTTACAGTAGATTTTCTAGTTGTTTCTGTAAGAGTTGTTTCAGTTTCAATAAGTTCATCTTCAGCTTCTTCTGCAGCTTTGATAGCTCGCTGAAAGTCTTTATATTCTTCAGTGTTAGCAAAAACGCCTGCTCTTAAACTTCCACCTAAAGTCGCCGCCGCTTTATATTTATCTAATAAAGATTTAAGCCCTGAATCAACTCCCTGAACTCCGTAACCTTCATTTTCTAAAATGTCGGTAAGGTCAGTGCTTACCCCATTCAAATCTCTTATTTCCTCAACAGTTTCTTCTACAGCATCAGCGAGACTTTCCACATCCGTAATAAGAGGATCTAACACATCAGCCCATGTTTGACCCTGACGCCAAACATCACGTTGCGCATCTGCGGACATATTCAGCACATGCTCAAAACGCTCGCCTGCTTCAACAGATCTTTCTATTCGACCTTCTAAATAATCTAAACGGTCAGCCCATTCACCTGATTCTTTAGCGGCTTTAACAATATTTTCTACAACATTTACACCTAACACTTCAGCAAATTCTTTTTGCTTTTCAGTGTTTTCAAGAACTGCTTTAGCATCTTCGTTTAACGTTTCTCGATGATCGTCATAAGCGTCAGCAGTTTCATCAAGAACATCTAACATTTTTTCAAGTTCGTCACGGTTGATTTTTCCAGCGGCAAACTGGTCAGCTAAAGCACTTGTCACATGATTAATTTCATCATCAGTATCTCGCAAAGCGAGAATTAAGTCACGATCTGTATTAAGAGTAAGCTTGGTCATTTTTTCAAGCCTTTGAAATTCGTCAGTTCCACCTGAAACAGCTTCACTTAACTCATCTGAACTTAAAGCAAGATCATCAAACGCTCCAGCTACTTCTCTCTCTAATGCGTAACCAAGCATTGTTGACTTGCCAGTAAAGTTTTCGATGTCTGCTGTTGCTTCTTGAGTGGAAGAAGATAAAGCTTTATGTCTTTCAATAAGAGCATCCACCCTGCTGACAAGCAAAGTAGCTTCATCACCTTCAGCGGCAAAAGCCTCTGTTAATTCTTCTTGACGTTCCCTAGCTTTGCGAGCTTCCTCAGCGGAACTTTTCCATGCCATAAACAAACCGACACCAACCGCTGTTGTTAACAAACCTACAGGGCTTATCAATTTAGGAATAATAGAACCCAAACCACGACTGCCAGTTCCTAAAGAACCAGCTAATGCACCAGCGCCTTTAGCGGCTCCACTTGCACCAGCCGCTATACCTAATTTAGCTACAGCACCAGCTAAAGAACCCATAACCAAAAGTAAAGGACCCGCTGCTGCCGCCATAGCAGTAATAATTCCCACAACTTTTTGCATAGTGGGACTAAGATTGTCGAAAGCTTCTACAAGATGTGAAATAAAATCAGCTAATTTTTGCACCAAAGGAATAACTACTGGCAAAAGCTTTTCACCTATTGTTATGAAAGCGGCTTTAAGATCTGCCATAGCAGTAGACATTTGGAAATTAGCAGTCTTGGAAACAATAGCAAAAGCCTCATCAGTTTTACCTAATGAATTAGTCATCTCATCCATGACTTGTCTAGCTTCATCCATATTGTCACCTGTCATCATGACAGCGGCGTTCATACCAGTCACATCTTCAATAACAGCACTCATTTCGTGACCGTTAGCTTCCAAAGCGTCACGCATTTGTTTCATTGCAGATAAGAAATCACGTTCAGCTACAGAACGGAAATCTTCCAAACTGAAACCAATATCATCCATTAGATCTTTAGCACCCGAAGAAGGTTTAAGAAGCGCTTTCATAGCTCCCATTAAGCCGGTAGTGGATTGTGAAGCGTCACCTGAACGCCTAGTAAGGAAAGCTAAAGCTCCACCCACCTGATCGAAACCAATGCCTAATTCAGCCGCCATAGGAGTAAGACGACCAATTTGAGGAGCCAAGTCCTCAGCGGAAGCTTTACCTTGTTCAACTGTTTTAGCTAAAACATCAGTAGCAAAAGCCGCTTGATCTGCGGACATGCCATAAGAGTTCATAGCGTTAGTCACAGCATCAGCTACAACTACGGTTTCACCCATACCTACAGCCGCCGCTTTAGCAGACATCTCTAATGCCGCTGTAGCCGCTTCCGCATCCAAACCAGCAGATGTTATAAAGAACATAGCGTCAGCTAATTCTTTAGGCGCACGACCTGTCTCCCCAGCTAACCCAAGAACATTTGTTTTAAGTTGTGCAACTTCCTCAGCAGATCGCCCTACCAAACTTTCAATTTGAGTCATTGAAAATTCAAAATCGCCAGCCATTTTAGCGGCGGCAACTCCAGCACCTACAAGAGGCGCTGTAACTTTCATGGTCATAGCTTTACCAGCGGCTTTAGCTTTAGAACTGAATTGATCTAAACTGCCTTGAGCTTGATTTAAACCTTTTTTAAGTCCTGCTATATCAGCAGTAATAATCGCTCTAACTATGCCAACGGTTGCCATAATCTACCTTTTCATCCTTGAACGAGAACTAGCTACTTTAGAAGCATGTGTTCTTTCTTCAGCTTCCAGATTATAGAAAGCAAGCCATTCTGTTAACTCTGCGCTACTCATTCGGTCTAGGAGTTCACCTACGGTCATACAGAGTTCTCTCGCTAATCTGAAGTAGAATCTTCGTTCAGGGCTTCTTCTTCCTCGGCTATCTGCAAAGCCGAGAAATCTTTTCCCGCATTAGTGCTCGCTTCCTCAGTTAATCCTGAAGCTTCCATGCAACGATTAGCTAAATCGTTAACAATGCGAGCATTTTTATTAAATAGCCATAATTCATCACCAGCTTCAAAAGCAGGATCGCCTGTTTCAGGATCGAAACACGTTTGTGAAATAACATTCCACCACAAAGCTTCAATCTTTTCAGAGCTATTAATTCCACCCATATCGCCATCTTCTGTAGCCATGTCCGCCACGAAAGTGGCTCTTGATCTAGCAGTCATTGAACGAATAGAGAGAATTACACCCCATTCAGGTATGTCATATGCTTCAGCGCTGGTATCATCAGCGGCTTTTATTTTCTCACTTAACTTGGACACAATGGTCACTCCTTATTTAGTTGTTGGGTTTAGTAAGTTCCTCTTGTTACTCCACCTGTGCATTGAAGATCAACGCTGTAAGTAACAACATCTCCGACAGGATTTGAAACAGAGTAGTTAGTGAGTATGCACTCACCAGAATATTTTACGTTACCGCCAGTTGAGCCAGCGGGTCCGAATATGAATGAACGAGTAGTTGGTTCAGTACCGCCCATTATGTATCCATCTATTGTTGAATCCCAAAGACCGCTTACAGAAATAGTAGCGTCTTTAAGACCCACGATGTAACTTTTTGATGTGGAACCGAAAGCAGTTGTTTCGGCTGTATCTATAGTTTCTGGGAAATCTACTGAAGTGAGCGTGTTAGCAAGTGAACGTGATGTTCCACTCGTATCATCAAGCTCAAAGTCAGTTGACTTACCATGAACAAATGTTGGCATAAGTTAGTCCTCCTAGAACCTTGCTAATGACACCATAAAGGTGATTGCGCCGGAAGATCCGGCAGTTGAAGCAGTTACACGAACGTATCTGTTGATTGTTCCTGATACTGCTACTAACTCACTTGTGGCGGTTGAAGCCGCAACAGTTGAGAATGTTATAAGATCAGCCGCCGAAGCGAAGTTGGAAGCTGAGTCATGTTGAACTTTGATAGTAGTAACGCCGCCACCAATACTGTTAGTGGGAACGTGAAGTATTGCCATACCGCCACCTGTTGAAGCGGCGGCTCCATCATGTCCTGTAAGGTTTCCAAGAGAGCCAAAAGCTATGCTTGCTCCAGCAGTTAATTGAACTGCTCCTCTTATTCCATAAGATTGATTAGTTGTACCATCATTAGAAGCTTGAAAATCAGCGCTTATAGTTGAAATATCTGAAACAGGATTAGAAATCGAATAATTGACTTCATGAGCTTGAGCAATAATTGAACCATTGCCTATAGTCCCAGCGGCTTCCGCAACTGTTATTAATGGAGTTGTGGTATTGCCAAGAAGTGCATGTAGTTCTTCATCAGATCCATCTGTATCAGCAGACCACATACCAGAAAGCGCTATAGTTCCATCAGCTAGCCCTTTAATGTAGGCTTTGCTTGTATCTCCAAAAGCGGTTGTTTCTGCTGTGTCATTTGCCATTGTTAGATCCGCTGAATTGAAATAGCTTGTTAAATCAAATTCGTCAACATATACCTTAGTGCCTTTACCGTGAACGAATGTTGGCATTATTTCTTACCTCCTGTTTTCTTAGGTGGTTCTTCTTCTTGAACGAATGCTTCATTAATATCAGGTGTAGAAGGATCATCAGGGATGTAATGTCCCTTATCATTTCTTGCACGTTCTTTAACTACTTCAGATTCTAAAGCTAAATAGCCTTCAGTAATAAGCCATAAACCTTTTGGTTTTGCAATTTCTACAACTTCACCAGCTTCATATCGTTCGCCGTTGTAATTAATTCCTGAAGTTCCACTCTCGCCTCCAGTGACAATATATTTCGGCATCACTCACCCTTCTTTTATGGCACAGCGAAAACCGTTGTCACCGTTCACGCTGGACACAGGACACATAGGTCACTTTGGTAATTACATGGTAGCACCTGTATTTGTTTATGTCTCGTACCTGATAGAACGATTTTAAGCGTTTTCTACAGTTTCGATGATGGTTTATATGCCCTTAAAACCATTGAAAGCTCAACGGTTTTAAAAAAGTTTAAAAAATATCCTGTCCAATTGTATAAATGGGGTTATATGTGGTTATAGTGGTCTTTGATGGGAAATATAAAAACAAACCGAGAGGAAAACCCAATGGAAATACATACAGGATTACCAAATCACACTTGCGGCGGAATGGGCGTCTGGGTATCCGCAATAATAACCAGAGAGGATGGCGTTGAATGGGATGCGGGAGAAATGACACGTGACTCTAACTGCGAATCATGCCAAACAGAACAAGCACAAGAAGACATAGCCATAGCAGATATGGAATGTGCCGCTGAACAAGCAAACGAACGTGCATGGGAGGAACGTTAAATCAATAATGCAAGTTCGCCTGAATGGTTCAACCGAGTTCGATTCTCGGACAGGCACGATGGGAAAACAAACAAACCGAAAGGAGAACCATCAAATGGAAATAGAAAATCACAGCGATGCGATACATCGGATGACACAAGTTTCTTGCCTTAAGGTAGGTGACGAGATTAGTTACTGGTTAGAGGATTTGGATAACACCGAATTGAATGGCTTAATTGTTACAGGGATTGAGCCTCTACCAAAGACAAGACCTGACGGCTTGCCTACTCAATGGGCTTATATGTCAGACGCAATGGCTATACGGTTAATAGACACAAACGCATGGAGAGAAAAGTACGGAAATTACAGCGATGAAAAAATCGTTGGTACTGGAGTCTACGACCAAACCGCTCACATAAGTGCCGACATAATAGTTGCAGTAAAGGTGGTGAACTGAAATGGGTAACAGAGCAGTAATAAGTTTCACTCAGTCAGGTTACGCAAATTGCAAAGCAGGCACTTTGGACACATCACAGGTCGGACTTTACCTTCACTGGAACGGTGGTTTGGAATCCATTGAAGCTTTTTGTAAAGCGGCAACAGATTTAGAAATTAGTGACCCAGCAAGATTCATCCAAATGGTAGCCAACTGGTTCGGAGGTAATCAAAGCGTTTACGTTGACGTAATTAATAATCTTGATTATGACAACTATGACAATGGCGCTTACGTGCTTTCTAAATCTTCAGGCGAATGGAAAGTAGTTCAAAGAGCTTACGTGCCTGAACATCTAATCGGCTGCAAATTAGCAAACCATGACCAAATAGTTCAGGAAATGTCACACGATGTATTTACTAAATCAGTAACTCATTTTATGAAAGGAGAAGGTAAATGTTAGAACTTGGATTATTTCTATTTGGTTTTCTTTTCACAGGATTAATTCTTGAATGGTGTGGAATGAACATGTGGGCAGAAGAAGAAAATACAGATTTGTCACAGAAGTAAAATATAATGTTTTCATGGAGGAACAACATAAAAAAATTTGTTATGACGAGGAGGGGTCTTTGGTTTGTGTATGTAAATTAGCTGAAAATCTTAAAACACCTATAACAGATGAAGAACTTTCTGTGAAACTAGCTGAACATATAGCTTGGGCTGTAGATGAAATATTAGGAGATTCAGTAATAAAATGAGCGCACTTAATGGGCATTTACCTCATGTGAACATTTACCAACCTGATGGTGGGTGGCAATATACAATTCTAATTTCTGAACTTCCCTACAGTGGTTTCATGGGAGGTGGAAGTCCTGATGCTTATGTAGTCGTTACCGTTTGGCTTCCAAACGATCACATAGGCAGAAGTTACGTTATGGCGAAAGAAGGAACTTTAACCACAGGCTACGTAGCTGAAAAATTTGGAGAAGGTTTAGATACTACTAATGCTGAAGATCTTGCAATGCTAAAAATGGTAGCTGACGCTATTAGAGAAACTTTAGACAGACCGTCTTTAGATGAGGAGGGATGGCAATGAGCCACAAAATGACATACCGCAGATTGACTTTTGATGTAGCGGCTCACGGTGAATGGGAAGAATTAATGCCAGCAGTATTAACAACTATGGGAGCAGTCGAAACTCCTTTTATTGGCGGCACAGGAATAATGGTTATTGATATAGATGAGAAAGAAATGCAATTTGAAGAAATACCTAATGTTCCATTAGTATCAAATGCAGAGATATTTGAATTTCCAGAAACTTTCGGTTCAACCGAACCTGATGCAGAAGAAGAATAATGGAATTAACAACTGAACAAAAAGAAGAAATAATAGTAAAGCTTGGAATTTTAAGTCACTTATTAGAAAGTGCGGCGCAAACAATGAAAGACATTGTTTCAATAGCAGAAGGCGCTAAAGAAAAAGAAATAGAAGAACTTATAGCAAATCATACTGCTGAAGGTTTAGAAATGATTTCCAAATTTCTTGATGAAGCTAGTGAATAACTATTTCTATTTCTGTTCTACGGAATTAACTACTTTACAGCGAGGGCATTTAAGTCTGTAAGGAGTTGAAACCATCTCAGCTAAAAGTTTTTTACAACTAATACATCTGACATGGAAAAGAGTTTGCCGTACAACTACAGCGCGATCTTCTCCATAAGCGTCATCCATTTCACAGAGCCTTAACCGCCGTAAAATTACACGAAAAAATCATTCGTTCTTGTTCATCTCTTTCCAAACCAAAAGGAGACTGAATTGCTTCTATCTGATAATAAGTAGTGCTAGTTAAAGTTTCATTTATAACTTTTGTTAAAGTTTTCATAATGTCAACAGCTAAAGATTGGCAGGCTGAATAGCTAGTAGCTCTTGTATGACACATTAAACCTGCATTTTCTATAGGTGGAGAAGTATCTGCACCAAAAACATTTGTTGGAGCATTACCGCCTGTCTCATATATCCCCACACAGGTGTCAGGGCTATCAGGCAGGCGCCCAAGAAAAAGATTGGTTCCTAACACTAAAGTAGTATCCGTGACGTTAGCGGCTAAGTATGTGCCTATATCAGTTAAAACAGCCACTATCTCATCACCCTTTTTATCGCTTTAATAACTCTTGGAACTATAGTCATCTGTTTTCTTTTAGCAGGCCATTCAAGATACTTAGCTGCTCTGCTTTCACCCGGAACTCCTGTACTCATTCCACCCTTAGCTCTAGACGGATGGAAATAACGTAAATTTTCGTGTTGAACTAAAGCATAAGGAGCGGCAGGTCCCCCATAAGAAATGGTGAACTTTCGAGTCATACTAGGACTGCCTTCTGTTTTTAAAGTAGCTGATCCTCTCAAAACACCTTGATCGAAAGGAACTAAAGCCATTGATTCACTTTTAACTTCGTTAGCTATTTCATGAAGTTCTTGATTAACCGACATAATGATTTCAGGAGCGGCAGTTTTAAGTATTCTTCTAATGTCCTGTATGCCTTCTAGTTTTATGTTCGCTACCATTATTTATTCCCAACGTAAGCAACAACTCCGACTTGCCCCAAAGGATCTTTTCTAGTTTCAACTTTAACTAATGGTCTCGTAGCGCTAATTGGTGCGCCTAAAGTTACTTGATCTTCTACATTTAATGTCAGAGAAGAATCCGGTATGTAAATAACCCAAGCAATTTTTTTTGTTTCATCCATGTCACGTTCAGCTTCATTAGCTCTACGAATATAAGCATCATAAGAAACAGCGGCGCCTGTAAAAGTACGTTCTCCGTAACTATTCACAGTTGAAGAAGTTCGAAATTCAATCGTATCTGGAGTCATGTTGACCTTCAGATCAGTCATAAACTGTGCAGAAGGTTGTGCCATCAGTCAGCCCCAGTCCAAAGAGGCTTAAGATCAGTTTCTATATTGCCATAACGGTTGTCATCAAATTGTCCTTTATAAAAATCAGGTCGAACAATGTTTGAATTATCCCAGTCAATGTCTTTATCTGAAACTGTTATACCGCCTGCATATGGTGTAGGTGTGAGTCCTTCACGACCTGCCATTTCCATCAAATAAGCAGCTTGACTTTGGTAAGCTTTAGCTTTTTGACTCATGCTTACCTTTAAATCACCTACGGATTGATCTGCAAGGCGTGAGAATTTAGAAGCAATGGTTATACATGCTCGATAAGCGGCACTATATAAACCAGTTATAGCTGTAGTGCTACCTGTTATTTCTTTATTTATCCAAGTTATTTCTTCGTTAGCAAGAAGCTGATCGTTCGTGTCCGTATCCCCGCAAAGAAAGCGAATAGCATCCAAAGCGCTGGAGTCTGGATCACCGCTATAAGTCCAAGCCATATTATTTCTCCTTATATAAATGCAAAAGCCGGAGCCGGTTAAACGACTCCGGCTTATGCGGTGGTGGTGCTATTTTTTTTAAGCTACTACGTTAGAGAAGAAATATCCCAAAGGAGAAGAAACGATCTTGGTGTCCCAAGCGGACTCAATTTCGATTCGATCTGCTTTACGTTCTTCCATCCTAAAGCGGCTTACGGCAGAACCAGTTCCAAGTCCACTACTTACACCATTCCAAACCATGGAATATCCTGCTGATGGAACCATCAGACCCGGATTTGCAGGTGTGTAGCAAAGCAAGCAATCTTTATCACCGATTTGTGAGTAAGCAGCAGTTGCTCCCTCAGCGGCGG
>CEUA01051331.1_pt1 | contig 13580 bp, 8 predicted proteins | sample 361541 | NCBI WGS metagenome assembly CEUA01 (sample SAMEA2623079, study PRJEB7988) | marine metagenome | isolation source: saline water (ENVO:00002010), including
GTTAACGAAATCAAGAAATTTTTCAATAAAACAATTTTATTGGCAGGATCCATTAGCAATGGAAATGACGTAGCTAGTGCTATCCAAATGGGAGCTGATTTAGCATGGATGGGAACTAGATTTATAAATGTTGAAGAAAGTTTAGCTGATGATCAATATAAAAAAATGATTATTGAAAGTTCAGCTGAGGATATTGTTTATACTGCAGCTGTTTCAGGAGTTAATGCAAGTTTTTTAAGATCTAGTTTAGAAGCAATGGGTATTACGGAAGAGATGTGGAGTAAAACTAAAAAAATTGATTTTGGAAGTGAATTAGATGCAGCTAAAGCTGAAGCTAAAGCATGGAAGACCATATGGTCAGCAGGGCAGGGTGTAACATCTATAAAAAATGTAATATCTGTTTCTAATCTTGTTTCTGAATTAAAAAAAGATTTTTTATTGGGATTAGAAAGAATGAAAAAAATATATAGTACTTATAGGTAAAATTTATAAAATTATATATCTTTTGTTAAGGATTTTACAATTTTACTTTCAGAAAAAAACTCTTTTAAAATTACTTTTATAGAAGTATATATTGGAATTGCAATTATCATCCCTACAGCACCGAATAAAGTTCCAGAAGCAATTATCACTATGAAAATTTCTAATGGATGTGATTTTACACTTTTTGAAAAAATAAACGGTTGACTAAAAAAGTTATCAATTAATTGACCAATTATAAAACCTATCATAACATAAATAGTTTTAGGAATTATTACAGAACTGAAGTCAAGATCAATATTACTAGTCATTGTTAATATAAACATTAGTATTCCTCCAATTATTGGACCTATATATGGAATTAAATTAAGAAGGGCGCAAAGAAAAGCAATAATAAAAGCATTTTTAATACCAAAAATTAGCAAAACAATACTGTAAATAATTAATAAAATTGTAATCTGTAATAGAATTCCAATAAAATATCTAGATAATAATTCTTTTATTTTTGTTATTGATTTACTTACTTTTTCCGAAATATTATCAGCAACTATGTTAAGAATGATTTTTCTTAATAGTTTGTTGTCTTTTAAGAGAAAAAAAGAAATAAAAACAACTGAAAATAATCCAATTGTAAATCCGCCAAGAATTTCTATGAATTGATTTAATATTTCAGGAATAATCTTGAAATTAAAATTATTAAAAATACTTTCAATTGAAAACTGACTTATCCAAAATTCATTATATAATCCAAAATAAGCATTAGCTTCTGAAGCCAATTGTTCAATATTAAGTTTCATCTCATCAACATTAAGTAAAGAAAGGTTTTCACTTTGCTGAAGAAGAAGAGGGACAAATAGTGATATTACTAGAAAAAAAGAGCTTAAAAGTATTATAATTGTTAACGTAGATGAGAAAATTTTTCCAAGTTTTAATTTATTGAGAAGAAATCTATTAATAGGTCGACCAATCAAACTAATTACAATTGATATAACTATATAAACAATTAATGATTTTAACTGAATTAAAAGCCATAATCCAAGAAAAATTAAACCTAATTTGAATAGTGATAATATTATTCCTTGAGATATTTCTTTAGAATTCATGGGCTAAATATAGGGAATAAAATGTTAGATATTTTCCAGTTGCTGTTTGACTGAAATAATATTACATGCTATAATTCCGGCTGTTTCAGTCCTCAGAACATTATCTCCAATTGAAACGGGAATACCCCCAGAATTAATTGATAATTTAATTTCCTTTGTAGAGAAATCTCCTTCAGGACCAATTAAAATTGAGTTTTCTTTATTTTTAAAATCAATCTCAAAAAGATTTTTTAAGCTTTTATCCATACAGTGAGCTATGTAGAATTGATTTTTAATTCCTTGGATATAACTCTCAAGAGATATCATAGGGTATAATTCTGGTAAAAAGAATTGTTTGGATTGTTTTAAAGCTGAAATCATAATTTTTTTTAACCTTTCTGTTTTTAAAGATTTTCTTTCTGAACGATCACACAAAATAGGGGTAATGCTTGCAATTCCCATTTCAGTTAACTTTTCTAACATCCATTCCATTCGTTTAATATTTTTTGCAGGAGCAATAACTAAATGAATTTTATTTTTTGAATTTTTATGAATTTTTAAGTTAATTTTTTTTAACTGTATTTTTTTGTTTTTAAATGAATAAATTTTTCCTAACCACTCTAAACCATTACCATCTGTAATAGTTAATTCAAAACCTTTTCTTTTTCTTAAAACATTATATAAATGATGACTTTGTTCAATATTTAATTCATGATTTAATGAATTCTTTGAAATATTTTTGTCATAAAGAAGTATCATAAAACTAAAATGTTAATCTTGGATCAGAAATTTCATTAAGATTAGAATAATCTTTATTTAAAAGTTTATAATAACCAACAATACCAATCATGGCTGCATTATCCATTGTATATTCTATTGGAGGAATATGAACCTCCCAGTTTTTTGTTTTTTTTCTTAAATATAATTCCTTTTTTATTTCACTATTTGCAGAAACACCACCACCAATAACAATTCTATTTATATTTAATTTTTCTGAAGTTATTTCAATTTTATTAATTATAATTTGAATAAGATGTTTTTGAATAGACGCACAAATATCATTGAAGTTTTGTTTTATAAAATTTTTATTTTTTGATAAATTAGTATTTACAAAATTTAAAAAAGCTGTTTTGATTCCACTATAACTAACATTTAAATTAGGAGCTTTAGGAATTGGAAATTTAAATTTATTAGGATCTCCATTTTTTGCAAGATTATCTATTTCTAATCCTGCTGGATAATCAAGACCTAACATTTTACCACATTTATCAAATGCTTCTCCAATGGCATCATCTAATGTTTCACCTATTATCTTCATTTCAAAATAATTGTTAACATGAACAATTTGAGTGTGTCCTCCAGACAAGGTTACTCCAATAAAAGGAAATTTTGGAGGAATAATTCTTTTATCATTAATGAAATGACATAATAAATGAGCTTGCATATGATTTACTTCAATTAATGGAATTTTTAAACTTAAGGATAATGATTTAGCGAAAGAAGAACCAACAAGTAAAGAGCCAAGTAAACCAGGACCTCTAGTGTAGGCAATTGCAGATAGATCTTTTTTTTCGATATTTGCAATAGTAAGGGCTTGATGTACAACTGGAACAATATTTGATTGATGTGCTCTAGATGCTAATTCTGGAACAACACCTCCGTAAGATTTGTGTATTTCTTGATTAGCTATACAGTTTGAAAGAACAGTATTGTCCTTTAAAATAGAAGCTCCTGTGTCATCACAAGAAGATTCAATTGCTAATATAAATTTGTTTTTATTACTCATTTATAATTTAAAAATGTCAACAAAAATAAAATTTTAAGATTAAATTAATTAATAAAATAAGGCTATTATACATAACAGGATTCATTTTTGTGATGACTTTATTAATATTAGGTATTCTATTATTTTTTCAAACAAAAATTACAGAAAGAGTTATTTCATTATATAAAAATGATATAAATATAGATTATGATGCTTTTGAAATAGACATTTTTGGCGAAACAAATATTCAAAATCTTTTAATAAAAGACCATCATAATGATACAATTATATATGCTAAAGAATTAAGAGTTTTAAAAACACCATTTTTTGAATTATTAGAAAATAAGATAAACCCAAATAGAATTAATCTAGTAGGTTTAAAAATAAAAGTTGTAAAATATTTAAATGAACCAAAAAATTCATTTTTAAGTTTACTTGAAAGGGTAAAGAAAAAGAATAATAATTTTCTTTTTTTTTCAAATTTTTTTAGAGTAAAAAAAGGAACTTTCATTTTTGTAGATCAAAATTTTAAGAATAAAGAACCTTTTGTAATTAATGATTTTTCTTTTGTTTCTGATAACTTAAGTTTTTCTAAAAATTCAATAAGTTTTAGAATTGATTCTTTATTAACATCATCAAAGGAAAAACTATTAAACATTGATTATTTTAAATCAGATTTTATTTACCAATCAAACAAAATTATATTAGACAATTTTGAATTTAAAAATCAGTTTTTTAAAATCAAGGGTAAATTTGACATCAGTAACAATAATCTTTCTTATAAAGAATTTCTTAATTCATCATTTATAAAAATTGACATAAATGAATCTAAAATAAATCCAACCCTCTTTGATTTTAACGAGTTTAAACTTAACTCTAAACAGGATTTAAATGTTAAATTAAATGCTAGTGGTTCAATTAATGATTTTAAAATAAACAAATTTGAAGTTAACCATCCATTAATTAATATGAGAGGGAATTCTTTTTTTTCATTAGGCAATGAATTTAAATCTGGTAAAGGAAAGTTTTTTATTAATGACTTGTATGTTGAAGATGATTTAATTGATAATTCAAGTAATTTAAATAGTATAATTAGTTCATGCTTAAATGGCACAATAGGAGGGAAATTTAAATTAGAAAAAAATAGTTTAGAAATAGAAGCTGATTTAAAGTCTCAAAATGGTAATATTAATATTTTAAGCATTGTACCAGTAGACTATTTTGACAGGAATAATTTTATAGATAATTTAAATTTTGATATAGGATTTGATAGCATTAAATTAAGTTCTTATTTAGACTTAAATGAAAACATAAAATTTAACGGAAACGTTAATTTTAATTTTTCTGAAAAAGAAAAAGATGTTTTTGATTTGAATTGGAGTTCAAATGATATAATAATTAATAGTTCTAACCATTATCCTAATATTTCTATCGATGGATATATAAATAATAGACGGGTTTTTAACACCCTTAATATTAAAAATAAAATATTAGAGTTAAAGAGTGATTTTAAGATTGATTTTTCTGCGGATATTCCTGAATATTCAGCAGCAATAAATGTGTTAAATTTTGACATAAACTCTTTAGGATATAATCTTGGTGGAGGCAAGGCTATTCTTAGCGGTGTGAGTTTAGTCAATATGAAAGGAAAAGATTTTAATTCCCTTGTTGGGAGCGTTAATTTTTCATCTATGAAGCTTGTTAATAATTTAAAAGAAATTAATTTTAACCCTGTTTTTATAAATCAAAAAATAAATTTTAATAATAGAGAATTTAGAATTGACAATAATGATTTAATTCAAGCTAAAATAGAAGGTAGTTTTAAAAACGAAGATATTATTCCGTTAATTAAAAACACTTTCTTTAAAGTTTATGAAATAAGCCCTTTAAATACTGTTTTAGATAAACAGTTTTTATCATTTGAAGTCAAAGTTTATGATAAACCTTTAAAGGCTTTATATCCAAATATCACTTTTGGGTCTAACATTAGATTAATTGGAAATTTATCTTCTGAAAATATAAAATCTAAAATTAAAATTCAATTACCGTTATTTAATTATGATGATTTTGTTTTTAAAGACTTGGTTTATGATTTAGATTTCAATAAATCAAATAAAAAGTCACAACTTAAAATAAGTGAATTAAATCACAAATTATATAAAATAAATAATTTAAAACTATCTAGTTTGTCTCTTAATAAAGGAGTTTTGTTCGAGTCAAATTTTCAAGGAAATGAAGGGAATGACATTTATGATTTTAAATTTTTCAAAATTAATGATGATGAAAACAATCAGAGTATAATACATAAAGAATCAAGAATAAGCCACAGGAACAGTTTATGGGAACTTGAATCTAATCCTGATAAAAAAATAATTCAATTTGATAATAATCTAAATAAAGTATTAATAAACAACTTAAAGTTAATTTCTAATGACAGATTTATTAATATTTATGCTTTATTAAACAATAAATCAATCTCTGAATTAAATCTTAACATTAAAAATGTCAATTTAAATGAATTTATACCTCTATATCCAAATTTTAAATTTAAAGGCCTAACTGACTTAGATGTTTTTTATAAGAAGAACTTAAAAAAAACTTCATTGAATCTTAATTCAAATATTAAAGATTTTAAAATAAACAATTCTTATTTCGGTCAGTTAAATTTTAATTTGTCGAATAATGTAAATAATAATGATAGTTATTCATTAAACCTAAGTGTCCTTGATAACAAAAGAAAGAAAACAATTCAAAGTTACGGAGAAGTTTATGGAGATAAAATGAACTTTTTTGATATTGATTTTGACATTAATGATTTAGATATTTCTTTTTTGTCAAAATTAAGTGAAAAATCAATAAATGAAATTGAAGGTTTAGTGTCTGGTGATCTTAGACTAATAAAGAACAACAATAAAATTTCTCATAAAGGAATTTTAAATTTAAGAAATGGAAAATTATCAATTCCATATTTAAATGTAAAATATTCCATTGATAATTCATTGGTAAATTTCAATAAGAATAATATAGTTTTTAAGGATATTATTTTTAGTGACACAAAAAAAAATAAGGGTGGGTTATTGAATGGAAAAATTTATCATAATGATCTAAAGGAGTGGGGAGTTGATTTTAAAATTAATTCCAAAAACTTATTGGTTGTAGATAAAAAATTAGAGGAATTAGATGTTTTTTTTGGTAAAGGTTATTTTAGTGGTGACGTTACTTTAAAGGGGTTAACAAAAAATGTTGAAATAAATGTAAATGGTATTACTGAAAATAACACTTCTATAATAATACCATGGTTAGATAATTATGAAGTTGAAGATGACCTTATTGTTAATTTTTTAGATAAAAACAGAAATCAAAATAATGTTAAATTCCTGAACTCTATTGATGAATCAAGGGGTGTTGATGTTAAATTAGAGTTAGATGTTAATAATTCTGCTGAAATTGAAATTGTATTAGATAAAGATTCAGGAAGTTCAATAATTGGAAAAGGTGATGGGACGCTTGTTATGGAAATTGATACCAAAGGTAAATTTAATATTTGGGGAGATTTTACTGCATCTGAAGGGTTATATAATTTCAAAAATATAGGATTAATTGACAAGAAATTACTTTTAAGCTCTGGAGGAACAATTGTATGGGACGGAAATCCATTAGATGCTAAAATGGATTTTGATGCAACATATGAAGTTCCAGGTGGAGCTAATCCTGCAATTCTTTTAGATAACCCTTCGTTTAATAAAAAAATTCCTACAGAAGTTAAAATTCATTTAGAAGGAAAATTATTAAAACCTGATGATCCTGTTTTTGAAATAAATTTCCCAAACACTAGCGGAACTGCTGAATCAGAATTGAATTATAGATTAACAGATCCTCAAATTAGACAATTACAATCTTTATCACTTCTGTCTCAAGGAATTTTTATTAATGAAGTAGGTGTATCTATGCAAGGAATTACAAATAATTTATATCAAAAAGCTTCTGATGTTTTTACGAATCTTTTAGGAGATGATAATGAAAAACTTAAAATTGGAGTAAATTATTTACAAGGGGATAAGAGTGCTCTTCTTGATGTAGCGAAAGAAGATAGGTTAGGATTTACATTATCAACAAAAATTAGCGAAAAAATATTATTGAATGGAAAAATAGGAGTTCCCATTGGAGGTTTAGAGCAAACATTAATTGTTGGTAATGTTCAAATGGATTTTTTGCTAAATGATGAGGGGTCATTAAAAGCTAAGGTTTTTAGTAAAGAAAATGAATTTCGTTATATTGGAGATGAATTAGGGTATACACAAGGTTTGGGCATTTCTTATGATGTTGATTTTAATAATTTTAAAAGTTTAATTAATAAAATTAGAAATAAAGAATCTGATTTAAAGATTATAAAAACTGATTTCAATAATAATCCAAATAAAATAAATTTTATAAATAAAAATTAATTTATAAACTAGAATAGTTAAATTTGGCATCGTCAAATGGCAAATAATATTTTAAAACGTATTGCAGTATTAACTTCTGGTGGAGATGCCCCTGGTATGAATGCAGCTGTTAGAGCTGTAGTAAGAACATCCGTTTTTAATTCTATTGAATGCTTTGCGATCTATAAAGGTTTTCAGGGTCTTATAAATAATGAAATTAAATTGATTAATGCAAGAGGAGTTAATAATATAATTAATCGAGGTGGAACTTTTTTAAAGTCGGCAAGATGCCTAGAATTTAAAACTAAAAATGGAAGATTAAAAGCTTTTAAAAATTTGAAAGCAAAAAAAATAGATGCCCTTGTTATAATAGGTGGTGATGGATCTTTTACTGGTGGGATGGTTTTTCAATCAGAATTTAATTTTCCGGTAATAGGTATTCCAGGTACTATTGATAATGATATTTTTGGAACTAGCCATGCTATAGGTTATGATACAGCTTTAAATACAGTTGTTGATGCTATTGATAAAATTAGAGATACAGCTATATCTCATAATCGTTTATTTTTTGTTGAAGTTATGGGGCGTGATGCAGGTCATATAGCTTTAAATACTGGAATTGGAGCGGGAGCTGAAGAAATTTTAATTCCTGAAGAAAACATGGGTATTCAAAGGTTATTAGAGTCTTTAAAGAATAGTGAAAAATCAGGAAAATCATCTAGTATTGTTGTTGTTGCAGAAGGAGATAAAACTGGAAAAAATGTATTTGAACTAGCTTCATATGTGGAAAAAAATATGCCTCATTATGAGGTTAAAGTTTCAGTTTTAGGCCATATGCAAAGAGGAGGAAAGCCATCATGTTTTGATAGAGTTTTAGCTTCTAGAATGGGTGTCTTTGCAGTTGAAACATTGTTGACTGGAAAATCAAATTTAATGGTCGGGATTGACCATGACAAATTAATTTTAAGTCCTTTAAAAACTGCTGTAAAATCTAAATCAGAAATAAATAAAGATTTAATTAGAGTTTCTGATATACTTTCAACTTAATGTTTAATTAAAAAATAATTATATATGTCACTTAGAATTGGAATTAATGGTTTTGGTAGAATTGGTCGTTTAGTTTTTAGAGCTGCTATGGAGCGTTCTGATGTAACTGTTGTTGCAATAAATGACCTTTTAAATGTTGAACACTTAGCTTATTTGTTAAAATATGATTCTGTTCATGGTAAATATTCAGGTTCAATTGAAGTAAGAAATAATGATCTTATTGTTGACAATAAAGTTGTTAAAGTTTGTGCTGAAAGAAACCCTAATGATATTCCATGGAAAGAATTAAAAACTGATGTTGTTGCAGAATGCACAGGCATATTTACAACCCGGGCATTAGCTCAGAAACACATTGATGGGGGAGCTAAAAAAGTTGTCATTTCTGCACCATCTATTGATGCTCCTATGTTTGTTATGGGAGTGAATCATCATGAAGTTAAAAATAATCAGTTAATTATTTCAAATGCTTCATGTACTACTAATTGTCTTGCCCCAATAGCAAAAGTTTTAAATGATGAATATGGAATTGAAGAAGGTTTAATGACAACTGTTCATGCTACAACTGCTACCCAATTTACAGTTGATGGTCCTTCAAAAAAAGATTTCAGAGGAGGCAGAAGTTCTTTGTTAAATATAATGCCTGCATCAACTGGTGCAGCAAAGGCTGTAACAAAAGTTATCCCTAGCCTTGAAGGTAAATTAACAGGAATGGCATTTAGAGTCCCAACTGCTAATGTTTCGGTTGTAGATTTAACTGTTAAATTAAGTAAAGAAACTTCATATGATGAAATAAAAATGATTATGAAAAATGCTTCTAAAAATAATTTAAAAGATATTTTAGGCTATACTGAAGAACCTGTTGTTTCTCAAGATTTTATTGGAGACAAAAGAACATCTATTTTTGATGCAAATGCAGGAATGGAATTGAACTCTAGATTTTATAAGATTATTTCTTGGTATGATAATGAATGTGGATATTCAAATAAACTTATTGATCTTGCAAAGTATATATCTAAAATTTAATATATAAATGATTTTAGTTGTAGATAGTGGTTCAACAAAAACTGATTGGATAGCTCTTGATTTAAAAGGAAAAATTATATTTTCTACTCAAACTAGAGGTATGAATCCTCAAGTTTTATCTAGCTCAATTATATCTGAAAGAATTATAAATAATTTTGATTTATATCATAATAGAGACTCTGTAAGTAAAATTTTTTTTTACGGTGCTGGTTGTGGTGTTTCTTCTTCTTTGAATAGACTTTTAAAAGTTTTTCAAACAATTTTTAAAAATTGTGATTTCGTTATAAAAGAAGATACTTATGCCGCTGTCTATTCAACTGTTAAATTGGGTGAAAAAGCTATTGTTTGTATCCTTGGAACAGGTTCAAATTGTACTTATTATAATGGAAACGATATTGAGCAAAAAATAATTTCTTTAGGCTATACCTTGATGGATGAAGCTAGTGGTAATTTTTTTGGAAAGGAATTAATAAGAAGTTATTATTTTAACGAAATGGATATTGATATAGCTAGAGCTTTTGAAAAGAAATATGATTTAAATGCTGATGTTATTAAGGACAATTTGTATAGAAAGGAAAATCCAAATGCTTATTTAGCAACTTTTTCCAAATTTTTAATTGAAAATAAAGATTATCATGTTTTTAAAGAAATTATTTATAACGGTTTAAATAGATTTATAGCTCATCAAATATTACAGTTTAAAGATTGTCATGATGTCCCTATTCATTTTGTAGGGTCAATTGCTCATTATTTGAAAGATGAGGTTAAAAAAACATTAAATGAGAAAGGTATGAAAATGGGAAATATTGTTCAAAGACCAATTGATAATCTAGTTAATTATCACGTTGAGCTTCTAAAATAATTACTTTACAGCAATCATTGAAATTTCAACTCTAACTGATTTTGGTAATTCTTTTACAGCTATAGTTTCTCTTGCAGGAGCAGTATCGTTATCAAAATACTTACCATAAACATCATTAACTTTTGCGAAATCATTCATGTCACTTAGAAAAATTGAAGTTTTCACTACATTTTTAAAAGTCATTTGTGCTACTTCTAAAATAGCTTTTAAATTATTCATAACAAGATCAGTTTCATCTTCTATTGTTGAATTAAGAATTTCCATTTTATTAGGGATTAGAGGAATTTGACCTGAAATATAAAGTGTTTTGTCAGACAAAACTGCCTGATTATATGGGCCAATAGGCGCAGGAGCATTTAAAGTTGTTATTATTTTCTTTTTCATTAAATTAAATATATAAATTTTTTTTATCTAATATCAGGTTGTCTAGTTTTATCATACTTTATATCACTTAGTAAGCCTGATTTAATTCCAATAAAAAAATTCCATGATTGTCTAGGACCAAAAGGAGTCCAACTAAAATTTAAAAGCCAACTATCAAGGTCTCTATCAAACCTTAGCTGAGTATAGGTAACACCTTTTAATTTAAAATCATATCCAGAAGAGACTCCTATTTCCCATTTAGGGGTTAATGATAAATTACCAGAAACCATTAGAGAATTATTTGAAATTATATTTTCTCCAATTGTATTTCTATAAGTAAAAGAGTGAGCAAATTTTAGATTCCAAGGAATTTTAGTCATATAACTAGGATATTTTGGAATATCTTTATTGCTATTTCTGTCAATTATTCTATTTGAAGGATCTACGGATCTTCCAAAGAGATCATCATCTCTTCCTCCATTTGCAGAGGTCGACGTATCATTTTCTAATTCATCTTCGTCTTGATCTTTCTCTTCATTTGTCTTTTTCTTTTCTTCTGAGAAATCATCACTAGAAAGTTCAAAATTCATATTTATGTTGGCGCTAGTTAATCTAAGAAGACGTCCGCCATTAGCAATATTAAATTTATTATATCTAACATTATCTTCGTCTAGAGCATAAGGATCAAAAGTTCCTGCAAAATTAATTTTAAGTCTATTATTTATTAAATCTAAACCAGTTGAAACTCTAACGGGACTCCATTTTAAAGAATCTGCAGCAAAATTATGAGAAGTTGATATATTTAAGTTATTTAATAAGCTTATTTTTTTAAGTTCTGTAGCTGTTGAATCTTTATCTTTAACTTTTGCTTCAAATGTATTTCCTATTGAAATTCCCATACTATTTGAAAATGATTTTGTGGGTATTCCATTAAGATTTCCTGCGAATCTTGTATATTCCGCAGTATTTCCTTCAGCATCAATAATGTAAGTGTCATAATATTTTTTAAAACTAGGAGTGTTACTAAAGCTTATAGAAGGTGTTATTACGTGTCTTATAGATTGAATTTTTTTGTCATCCCCGAAATTTAATATACCATATATAGTTGCACCCATGCTTGCACTATAATTATATTGTCCAAATCTATCAAAACCACTTATTGTATCTCTTGTAGCTTTATTAATCTCTGGATTAAAATTTTTATATTTAATTGTTTTAGGGACCCATACATCTCTATAATTAGCACTAGATGAAACACTTATATGTTTTAAAATTTTAAAGTTTGTGCTCAATGGAATGGTATGAACCATTCCTTTTTGAGAATTATCAAACATTTTTCCCGAAAATAAATCGTCAGAGTTTGTAATTATTCTGTTTTCACCTCTAGTGTTATATTGTAAGTTAATATTTTGAATTATTCCCTTTTTTGATCCATTTTTTGGTGCGAAAGGGAAAATTCTCTCCAAATTAGCTGTAAAAGTTGGGAGTGTTAAATTTACTGAATTAGTTCTAGAATTTTGAGACATTGCAGACGTTAAGCTAATTGTTACACGAGGATATTCAGGAAAAGTTCTTGAATAAGAAATAGATGAACTTAAATTGTTATTTAAAAAATTAGGAGAATTAAGTTGATTAAGAGACTTTTGATAATAATCACTTGAACCAAAGTTTACTGATGCTGAAAAATTTGAGTTAGGACTAGATTTAGAATCTTTAGAATGACTCCATGTTAAATTAAAAACTGTTGACTTTCCATAATCAGGTAAACCTCTCTCACTATTTATAAGATTTTCATATCTAAAATTAAAGTTTCCTCTAAATTTATACTTTATATTATAAATAGTTTGCCCTCTAAACCCGTAACTTCCATTAGTATAATAGTCCCCAGTTAATGAAAGATCAAAATAGTCAGATAAAGCAAGATAATATCCTCCGTTTTGGAGGTAATAACCTCTATTGTTACTTTCTCCAAATGAAGGGAAAACAAATCCAGATTCTTTGGTTTGAGTTGTGGGAAAATAAGCGAAAGGAAGAGCTAAAGGTGTTGGTATATCAGCAATGAACATGTTAGTAAAACCTGTAATGATTTTACCTCCAGGTATTAGCTTTCCTTTTCTAACTTTAAAATAATAATCTAAATCTTCTGTTTCACCTCCTAAAACTTTACCTGCTGTGCTTACTCTAGCATCTTTTATATAATATACCGAGTCATTTTGTTTTTTTGTAAGTGCAGAAAAAATATCCATACCATTCTCTCCAGATTTAGAATTCCAAATTAATGCTTTTTGAGTATCAAAATTAAATCTAATTGAATCAGGATTTACTTCATTATTTGCTTGTTTAAAATAAGGGGTTTGAACAAGAGAATCTTTTTTATTTGATATTCTTCCTGCATAAACTTCATTTTTAGAATAATCAAGAATTATAATGCCTGCTCTTAATTCGATATCTTGATAATATAATTCCGCTTCATCATAGAGGTATAGTTTGTTTTTAGATTTATTTATTTTAACATAATTTTTAGCATTATATCT
>CEUA01089356.1_pt1 | contig 13572 bp, 10 predicted proteins | sample 361541 | NCBI WGS metagenome assembly CEUA01 (sample SAMEA2623079, study PRJEB7988) | marine metagenome | isolation source: saline water (ENVO:00002010), including
CGGCGAAGTCGCATTCACAGTTCAAGAAGCTGTTGACGCCGCAGAACGCCTCGGAACACCCGTAATGGTGAAAGCCCAAGTCCACACAGGTGGCCGAGGCAAAGCCGGCGGAGTGAAATTCGCAGCAAGTGTCGAAGACGTGCAAGAACACGCCAACAACATCTTGGGATTAGACATCAATGGTCACATTGTCCAACGGCTGTGGATCGAAAAAGCCAGCGACATATCCGAGGAGTACTACGCAAGTTTCACGCTCGACCGCTCAGCGAAACAACACTTGGGAATGCTGTCAGCAGAAGGCGGCGTCGAAATAGAAACAGTCGCCGCAGAAAACCCTGACGCCATAAGCAAAATTCATGTCGACCCAGCGGTCGGCCTTACACGAGAAGCAGCGCAAGCTTGGGTAGACGGAGCCAACCTCAACCCAGTTGCCGTAGAAGGTGCGGTAGACATCGCCATGAAGCTCTACGATGCCTACGTCCAAGGCGACGCAGACCTCGTTGAGATCAACCCGCTCATCCTCACACCCGATAACCGAGTGCACGTCCTTGACGCCAAAGTCACACTCGACTCAAACTCGGTGTTCCGGCACGAGGACTACGCAGAATTCGACGAAACCCAACCCCGAGACGAACGAGAAGAAGCAGCCCACGAAAAAGGCCTCCAATATGTCGGACTCGAGGGAAGCGTAGGAGTCATCGCAAACGGCGCTGGGCTTGCAATGTCAACCGTCGATGTCGTGAACCAAGTCGGAGGGAAACCAGCAAACTTCCTTGACATAGGCGGTGGAGCCAACGCCGACGTCATGGCGGGAGCCCTCGAAGTGATCAACAACGACCCCGAAGTCAAATCAATCTTCATCAACATTTTCGGTGGGATAACCCGAGGCGAAGAGGTTGCCAACGGCATTATCGAAGCACTCAACAGAGTAGACATCGATGCCCCAATCGTTATTCGACTCGACGGTACTAATGCAGACGAAGGACGAGAAATTCTTCAACCAGCTCTGAATGACAAATTAATGATGGAACCAACCATGCTCGACGCCGCTAAAAAAGTCGTCGAACTCGCCAAGGGAGCAGAGGCATGAGCATCTTCGTAGACAGCAACACCAAAGTCATCTACCAAGGACTTACAGGAAGCCAAGGCCGCTACTACGGCTTACTCAACCGCGACTACGGAACCCAGGTCGTTGGCGGGACCAACCCCAAAAAAGCTGGAGAAGACGTCGATGGGATCCCCATCTTCGCTAACTGTGCAGAAGCAGTAGAAGCCACCGGAGCAACCGCATCTTGCATCTTCATTCCCGCTGCAGGCGTGTATTCAGCAGTGATGGATGCAGCAGCCGGTGGAATCAAATTCATCGTTTGTATAACCGAAGGTGTACCTGCTCACGACGAAGCAACCTTCTACAACGAACTAAAAGCACAGTACCCAGACGTTCAACTACTTGGACCTAACTGTCCAGGCATTATCAGCCCCGGACAATGCAATATCGGCATCACTGCTGGACATATAGCCAAAGCGGGTGGACCAGTCGGCATAGTCAGTAGGTCAGGCACCCTGACATACCAGGCCCTATATGAATTGCAACAAAAAGACATTGGCGTCACGACATGTGTCGGAATTGGTGGAGACCCAGTACCTGGCACCTCGTTTATTGACTGTCTTGCAGCATTTGAAGCTGACCCCGACACACAAGCGGTAATGATGATCGGTGAAATAGGTGGATCAGCTGAAGAGGAAGCAGCGGACTTCATCAAGAATCACATGACAAAACCGGTGTCGTCCTATATCGCAGGGGTGACAGCACCTCCAGGAAAGAAAATGGGACACGCAGGTGCCATCGTCTCTGGAGGCAAGGGAACAGCAGACGCGAAGATGGAAGCCCTGCGCGACGCCGGAGTCAAAGTCGGACTCAACCCGACTGAAGCCGGTGAACTGATGGCAGAGATCGTCGCCTCCTTGTAGCCCAGGCCAACTAGGTTCCAAGGGGTGCGTCTCGCAGTACTTGCATCCGGAACCGGTTCAATATGCAAAGCAATCATTAATGCCGATGTTGAAGTCGCCGCGGTTGTAGTTGATAGACGTTGTCCAGCAATTGATCTAGCAGAAGCTGAGAACATTCCAGTTGTGCTTGTTGAACGCAGCAACTTTGGAACAGGATTTGACCGAAACCAATACTCGACTGACGTCGTGGCCGCCTTACAAGCCGAGAATATAGAAGTCGTGGCAATGGCCGGATTCGGAACAATCTTAGGAGCACCCTTTTTCGACGCTTACGAAGGGCGAGTGCTCAACACACACCCCTCGCTCCTACCTTCATTCCCTGGATGGCACGCAGTCACCGACGCACTTCAACATGGTGTACGAGTCACGGGTTGCACGGTGCATATAGCAACCCTAGAAGTTGACGCTGGCCCAATCCTCGCCCAATCACCAGTCGAAATACGAGACGACGACGACGAAAATTCGCTTCATGAACGAATCAAATTAACTGAACGCGACCTGTACCCCGCCACTATCAAAAAGTTCCTTGCCCAGATGGAGAAACAAAGATGAGAGCACTTATTTCTGTATACGACAAAACTGGAATCATCGAAACAGCCAAAGCCCTAGCTGAACTTGGCTGGGACATTGTGTCTAGCGGCGGTACCGCCATAGCACTCAACGAAGCCGGCGTGGACGTCACCCCAGTAGAAGAAGTAACTCAAAGCCCAGAAATGCTTGATGGTCGCGTGAAAACTTTGCACCCCAACATCCACGGCGGGATACTCGCAGACCGGAGCAAACCAGGACACCTCGAAGCCCTCAACGAATACGAGATCGAACCCATCGACCTGGTCATCTGCAACCTCTACCCATTTCGCAGCGACCCAAGCGTCGAGTTGATTGATATTGGCGGACCCACCATGGTGCGCGCCGCAGCAAAAAATCACGACAGCGTCGGCATTGTCGTCGACCCCAACGACTACGCCACGATCATTGCCGAACTATCAGACCAAGGAACGCTGAGCGCAGACACACGACGACAACTAGCGAGAACTGCGTTCGCTCACACAGCAGCGTACGACGCAGCCATAGTCGAATGGCTCGATGACGGTGACCCATTACCTCCCACACTGCACCTAGCTCTCGAAAAAGCAGACGAATGCCGGTACGGCGAAAACCCACACCAAGCAGGCGCTCGATACCGAACCATTTCAAGTTCCCCTTGGTGGGACACAACAGTTCAGCACGAAGGTTTAGGTCTCAGTTACCTCAACTTTTTCGACGCCGACGCCGCATGGCGAATCGCCCATGACCTAGCGAATGCCGCCGATCAAGTAGCGGTCGCAATCATTAAACATGCCAACCCCTGCGGCGCAGCAATCGGCGACAATCTTGCCGATGTATACCAGCGGGCCTTTGACTGCGATCCGCGCTCAGCGTTCGGAGGCATCGTCGCCACCAACCAAGTAATCGACCTCGCCACCGTCGAAATCATTGAGCAAGCAGCTCAAGCTGATTTGATTATCGCTCCAGGCTACGAAGACGGTGTTATTGAACGCATTAGAGCGAAACGAAAGAACACCAGAATTCTCGAAGGACCAGCACCAGATCAACTCAACGTGCAAGTGCGTCAAATAACAGGAGGATGGCTGGTCCAAACCCCACACCACTACGGAACACAACGAGATAGCTGGACTGTCGTCACAGAACGTCAACCTGAACACAACGAATGGGAAGACGCAGAATTCGCGTGGCGGGTCGCAGGCCACGTCACATCAAATGCAATCGTGCTAGCGAAGGATCGCACTGCATGGGGAATCGGAGCAGGACAACAAAACCGAGTCGAATCAGGTCAAATCGCAGCTTCAAAAGCTGATGGAAGGGCCACAGGTGGCGCTTGCGCTAGTGACGCGTTTTACCCATTCCCAGACGGTGTTGAAGCTGCAGCAGAGGCGGGTGCAGCAGTCGTAATTCAGCCCGGAGGCGCAATGCGAGACGAAGACGTTATCGCGCGAGCCAACGAACTCGGAATCTCGATGATCTTCACCGGTGAACGTCAGTTCCGTCACTAAATCACACCTAACCTGAAGCTTGTGACAGCAACACTCCTCGACGGCCAAGCCCTCGCCGACACCGTGAAACAACAAGTAGCAGCCCAAGTAAAAGGCTTATCAATTACCCCCGGGTTGGGAACCATTCTTGTGGGCGATGACCCAGCGTCGCACAGCTACGTCGGAGCAAAAATTCGAGATTGCGAAGAAGTAGGTATCGCATCCATACACAAACACCTCCCAGCCGACACTCAACAAACTGAACTCGAAGCTGTCATTCAAAGATTCAACTCTGACCCCAACGTTCACGCATACATCGTGCAGCTTCCCCTGCCTCCTCAACTGAATGAAGAAGCAGCGTTGTTGGCCATTGACCCGAATAAAGACGCGGACGGCCTGCACCCCGTCAACCTTGGGCGACTCGTCATGGGCGTAGACGGACCATTGCCATGTACCCCCCGAGGAATCCAGCTGATGCTGGAAACATACGAAATTCCGGTCGAAGGAAAACATGTATGTGTCATAGGGCGAGGCCTCACCATCGGACGGCCCATGGCATTACTCATGGCGCTCAAACGACCCGCCGCCAACGCAGCGGTAACAGTCATTCACACAGGCGTGCCAGACCTCGCCCAGTACACCCAACAAGCAGACATCGTGATCGCCGCGGCAGGAGTACCCAACTTGGTGACCCCAGACATGATTAAACCCGGTGCAGCTGTTATTGGAGGAGGGCTTACCCGAGAAGGAAAGCGAATACTGTCCGACGTTGATGAATCTGTCGCAGAAGTCGCTGGATGGATAACACCGCGATTAGGCGGAGTTGGGCCCATGACTAGAGCAATGCTTCTCAAGAACACCGTTGACGCAGCAGCAGTAAACGCGCCCTAATTTCCCACAAGCCAAGAACCTGGCAATTCGAGATGTAATTAGTGCTCTGAGTGCGCTAGAACGGCACACGAAATATTTCGTCCATTAGGAGGACCGAAGGTGAAAGATCCCGTTCGAGTTGCAGTCACCGGAGCAGCAGGCCAAATCGGCTACTCACTTCTCTTCCGAATCGCATCCGGCAGCATGCTGGGTCCCGACCAGCCCGTCATTTTACAAATGCTCGAAATCGAACCTGCTTTAGGAGCGCTTGCAGGTGTCAAAATGGAACTCGACGACTGCGCCTTCCCACTCTTGGCAGGCACCGTAGAAACCTCCGACGCCAACGAAGCCTTCAATGGCGCAGATTATGCGCTGCTAGTGGGTTCGATGCCCCGCAAAGCAGGCATGGAACGAAGCGATCTCTTAGAAGCCAATGGCGGCATATTTACCGGTCAAGGAAAGGCGTTGAGCGAAACCGCGAACAGCTCGGTCAAAGTGCTTGTAGTCGGAAATCCGGCGAATACCAACTGTCTTATCGCCATGAACAATGCCCCGAATATCGCTGACGCCCAGTTCACCGCGATGACCCGTTTGGATCACAACCGAGCGATCGCCCAACTTGCCCAGAAAACAGGGGCTTCAGTCAACGACATCCGCCGCATGACCATATGGGGGAACCACTCAGCCACCCAGTACCCAGATCTCTTTCATGCTGAGGTAAATGGCCAAAACGCGGCAGGAATGGTGAACGATCAGCAGTGGCTTGAAAATGAGTTCATACCTACCGTTCAACAGCGAGGAGCGGCGATCATTGATGCCCGCGGTGCGAGCTCAGCGGCTTCAGCGGCTTCAGCGGCCGTTGACCACATGCGCAATTGGGCTTTAGGAACCGAGGAAGGTGATTGGGTATCTATGGCGATCCCGTCAACCGGTGACTACGGAGCCCCTGAAGGCATCATCACTTCATTTCCCTGCACTACCCAAAATGGCGACTACGAAGTCGTAACTGGGCTAGAGCTAGACGACTTCAGTCGCGCAAAGATCGAAGCATCGTGGGCAGAGCTCGTGGAAGAACGAGATGCAGTCGCTGGGATGGGACTGCTGGGATAGACAAATCTGCTTATGCAGCGGCGCGAGTGCGGCGAAGTAACGGATCGGCTATTCCAAGAAGTTTGTCTGCGACTGTCATTATTCGGCCAGCTGCCCCAGGGGTCTCGCTATCGATGAGATTTCCCATTACTTGTAATGTAATTCGAGCAATTGTGTCGGTTCCGACTGCGAGTCGAAGCCCATTGCGAAGAATTGCCTGATGTCCGATCAGAAAAGAGAAGCGGCGGCCGGTTCTTAAGAAACTGTCGAAACGTTCCGCGACAAGCTGGTCGTACTGTTCGGTAGCCGTCGCAGGATCTTCGTTGAAGAGATCAGCGATCAACATTCCAGTCTCCAACCCGTAGTCGATTCCTTCTCCGTTCATGGGATTGACCAACCCGGCTGCGTCACCTACGGCGACCCATCCTGGTCCGTGACGCTTTTGAGCGCTCATTGGTAGCCGCCATGCTCTGGGCCGTTCGAGATACGGTCCAAGACTCCAAGAGTCGCGCATCTGATCTCGATAGGCGTCACAAAGCTTGTTCAGGTTTAAAGACTTGAAGCCCTTCATGGTGCTGAGAGCACCGCACCCAATGTTTACTGTTCCGTCGCCGGCTGGGAACAGCCAGCCGTAACCGGGAACGGCGACTTTGTTTTCATCTCGAAGAGTCAGGCACGCTTCGATATGGCTATCAGCGTGACGTGGAGTTTCGGCATAGGTGCGGATGGCGAGACCAAAAGGCTCGTTGGGATCTCGCTCCGCACCCAAAATACGCGCGGCTTTGCCTTGTGCGCCTGCGGCTAAGACGACAAGATCTGCAGTCCATTTACCGTTTGGAGTGCTTACCCCGATGCAGCAACCGTCAGCATCGACTTCAGGAAGAACTTCGGTGTTATAGATCAGTTCAGCGCCCGCGGCGGCAGCGGCTTCCATTAAAGCGGCATCTAGTTGGCGTCGAGGCCAGACGGCGCCATGTGCTGGGAAGCGCGATGTTTCGGGCCAGTCCAGTTCACGTGTTTTGGAACCAGCGATCATCCGAAGCCCTTTAATTCGATGGGCTTCTTGTAGTTCAATCTCTAAGTCGTTTAACGCGCCAACTGCTCGTGGCGTGAGCCCGTCACCACAGACCTTGTCGCGGCCGTGATCACCCTTTTCGAAAACGGTGACATTGATGCCATTCCTCGCGGCTCGAATTGCAGTAGCTGCGCCGGCAGGGCCGCCACCTATGACGATCATGTCCCTGTGTGTCATCGCTACAGCTTGGCCTGTGGGATCGAAGAATCCTTACTTGAACCATGTTTCTGTTGGCGGTCTCGACCCCACCATGAAGCCGCACCCAGAAAAGCCATTTCGAAACCAAATTCCCAAGCTCGACTTACTAGTGCAAAGGCACTGGCCTCAGCTAAACCAAAGCGGCTGGCGAGAACAGCAGCTATGACACCCTCTCGCACTCCTAGGCCGGCAGGAGTTATCCCCACCATTCCCGCTGCTACTCCTGCATAGGAGGCGCCGACAATGAGGGGAATGTCGTTGGAGGTCAAGTTTAAGAAACTCATCGCTAGGCAAGTTGTTCCAATTGCTCGGGCAGCCACACTTGCCCCTAATAACCCGACGCCCTCAGCTATACGCCTTGGATGAGAAGGAGGCAGTGACAATCTTTTGACGAGTGATAAGCGTTGACTAAGCAAGGGAACTAGCCAGGGTGAGGCAACAAGACCTAACGCACAACTAAGTCCGGCAAGCCATCGCGTTGCTTGTGGCAAAGTGGTTGATGGCACGAAGATGACGCATGTCAACAGGGCCCAACCGAATAACACGGCTGTTTCGATGGCTATCGAACTGGCGGTAATAGATCTTGAAATCCCGGCTTTGGCTGCGAGCTGTAATCTAGAAGCGACTGCAACCAAACCAGTTGGCAAGTATCGAGCGGATTGAGCGAGGCACCAAAGTCGAACTGCTCGACTTGCGGATAGTACCTGATCGAACGAAATGACTATCCGTCGCCATCCCAACGGCAGCAACAAATTGGCTGCTGTCGTAGCGACAGCAGAAGTTATTAACCAGGAGAGTTCGAAATTGAGATCTATAGCTTTGAGGTCACTCCCATAAGTGGTTCCGACTCGGAATAAAACGGCGACTGTAGCGAATACAACAACCCAGCGAATTGCCGCCTTCGAGCGCTCTAGCCACCTTTTACTCATCAAACTGAGGGTAGTGCCCCCACCAACGATGTAGGAATCAGGCAAAATAGTTAGATGGATGAGCAACAAACTCCTCGGGTTGTGCTTGCAGCACCCGGATTTCCAATTTCTTGTGACGATTCGGATAAGCCGTTCCTGTTAGATCACGCGAAGGCTCTTGTAGCTGGAGGGCTCGAGGTAACTGTTGTTTGTCCCTCATCGCCTAATGCTCCTAGCCGTCAGGTAATCGATCGAATCGAAGTTATTCGTGTTAGATATGCGCCTCATCGAATGGAGACTCTTGCTTCAACTGGGGCAATGTACAGAGAAGCCAAAGGGTTTAAGGCGCTGTTAGCTGTTCCAATGATGTGTTCGATGGTGGTTGCGATGGTCCGGCAGCTCCGCGTGAGGAAGGCGATAGCGTACGGCCATTGGTGGATCCCAGGTGGAGTAGTAGCGGTGATTGCTGCGAAGCTAACGAGGCGACCAAGTGTCATTCATCTTCACGGGTCTGATGCCTTTGTAGCCAGAACGACCATGATGAAGGCGGTAGCTCGACGGATTCTCCGCATGGCCGATAATCGGCTTGCTGTGAGTGAAGATCTTGCTCAATGGGGACGAGAGACTTGTTCGCTGGGTGTTGAAGTCCTGCCAATGCCAATAGCCCTAGACCGCCTCCCATCACCGTCCTCGGCACCCTCTGATGGCTTTGTATTAGGTGTGGGCCGGCTAGTCGACGAAAAGGGATTCGATATTCTGATCGAGGCCGTAGCTCGTATAGAGATAACAAAACGGCCAGAAGTGGTGATTGTTGGAATTGGTCCCGAACGGCAAAGTTTGTTGGCGAGAGCTATGGAACTTGGGGTGACGCTTCATTTACCTGGGGCGGTTACGCCAACCGACTTGGAAGACTGGTATCAACGAGCTCGAATCGTTGCTGTTCCTAGCCGACGCGAAGGTTTTGGTCTGGTGGCCGCAGAAGCCTTAGCCGCAGGTCGAGTGGTTGTGGGGAGCAGCGTGGGAGGGATCCCCTCGTTGGTTCAATCAGGCCTTTCTGGTCTCCTTGTAGCACCTGAGGATGTTGAGGGCTTCGCGACAGCACTTCAGGAAGTCGACCCCGAATGGGGAAAAAACGGGCCCGAACTTGTCTCTCATTTAGGAGTTGAGCCGCATGGAAGATTTGTGCGACAGATGTATGACGATCTCACAATCTGACTAATAGTGATTTGGGAAACTTCAATCGGTTACATAGATTGGAACGGTGCGCCCTTGGTAGGGATATTCGCGCGATAGTGATGTTGTACGATTTGTACACAATCAAAGAACAGTATTGGGTTAGCTGAAAAGCTCTGAGGCAACAATGGCCATCTACATCGATGATCAAGAACTTGTGGCAGCCCATAGGGCTGGTGACGGCGAAGCTTTTGAAGAACTTGTTCGCGAGTATCGACAACCCCTGATAGCACACGCTCAACGCAAACTTGGATGTGTTGCTTCATCTGAAGACGCTTTTCAAGAGACTTTGGTTCGCGCCTACAGAGCTTTACCGAATTTTGACGGCGAGTACCGTCTTGGTCCTTGGTTGCATCGAATTATGGCCAACGTATGTGTCGACGAAGCAAACCGTAGACGCCGAGATGGTGAAAAAACTCAAGATTTGTCAGTCCAGCCTGCGGCTCGCCGAAACGCCGCCAGCCCCGAAGACGAATTGGGAATGCACATTGATGACACAGACCTTTATTTCGCTCTTGACTCGCTGCCGGATCCACACAAAGAAGCATTAGTTCTCAGATTTGTTGATGACCTGGATTATGATCAGGTCGCTAAAATTTCAGGTGTTTCTGAACAAAACGCCCGGGCACGTGTCTCTCGTGCCCGAGCGGCGATGCGGTCAGCGATGAAGGGCGTTGCTGTTTTGCCGGCGCTTTTATTCGGATTGTTGCGCCGAGGCGAAAAAGCTGCAGCGGCAGCCACGAGTGGCGGAGCTGTGGCAGCTAGCGCTAGTTCCACTGCCGCAACAATCGGAGTGCAAGCAGCGCCCGTTGCTGGAACGTTGCCAGCTATAGCTGAAGCGTCTACGGCGATAGCTCAAGCAGCCCCGCATGCAATGCCCATGATTGCTAAAGCAGCTGTTGGCATAGGCCTTGCTGCGGCAGTACTAACTCCGACTAGCGATAGTGCCGTTCACCAGGCCGTGGAAAATGTAGCGACCGGCTCGGCGGGGGTAATCGAAGTTAATTCTTCTAGCGATGGTGCTTTTGCTGACACAGAAGCCGGTGCGCAGCTAGCAGAACAGTCGGGTGTCTCCGATATTGACGCCAAAGGAAAAGTTGTTCAGTCTTTAGAACTAGCGGCTTCAGGTGAGGCCATCTCCGCTGCTGGCACCGGCCTCAACGCTGATGCATTGGAAATAACAACGGCTGGGCCTGGTAGATATGACTTGTCAGGTGAGCTTGAACTAGTTCTTGACGATGCTTCAGTTTTTGATGCCACGATGTCAGACGTCAGCCGTATCGCCATTGCTGCCGAAGCGGACCCTGATGGCCGCCGGCGAGTAGATGGACTGTTTGTGGTCGGGTTGTCAACAGGAGAGGAACTCGAACTTCGCTTGGCAGGTTTTGCTGCTGGAGATGACGCAGATCTTCGCCTCGCTGGTCTTTTTAGAGCGGTTGGCGACACTGTTCAGCTTCCCGACCGAGGTAGTTTCAATGGGACCTTGGTAATTTCACCTGATTCTTCGACCGGCATATTGGCATTTACACTTACCCCGTGATGTTTCGCCACCTGGCGTACCTATGTAAAACGTTGGTGTGCCTAGCAACCATTTTTGGTTACCTGGGAACCCTAGGTTCGAGCCCGATTTCGGCGAGCTCGCCCGCACAATGGCCCTCATCGCCTGGATTAACCCCTGAAATTGAGGGGTGGCCGAACGCTGTCCGTTTCTATGGCGAGGACCGAAACCAGACGAACTTAGCTGCATCTCTTGCGTTACGCGGCGCCGGAAGATTTCCTTTCGCCGACCCAGATTCAACGTCGGATGGAGCCCCAAACCTCGCCGCAGCCCAAGGTTGGTGGGGTCTCAACGCTTGTCCACGTTCAGTTATCTTGGTAGCAGGTGATGTCTCCGCTGATGCGATCGTTGCCTCTTCGTTGTCTGACCCAACAGGTGAATCACGCGAACCATATTTGAGGCGGTCCGCGGCAGCAGACCCACTATTTGACCCGATCGGAGGCTTCGAGAGAGTTGATACCGACTTAGCACCCATTTTGGTTACAGGATCAGCGCGACAAGGTATTCAAGGCCTTTCAACATCCACGCTTGTCGCAGTTCAAGATTTGCGGTCTGGCGGCTGTAACGCGGCACGACAGGCCATCATCGTTGGAGGTCCTACAGCGATCTCAAATGAGGCTGAAATCCAACTTCTCGAAGCTGGCATAACCGAAGTATTTAGGGTTCAAGGGGCGGATCGGTTTGCTACAGCAGCAGCAGTCGCTACATCACTTGGGACGGAACCGGCCCCTATTGGGGTTACGCGATGCAGCGACCCGATAGCTGGAGACCAAACGGCCCGGATGAAATTTTATGCGAATGCTGTTGTTGAATGGCGCCCCTCGGCAAGCGAATGTCAGCTGTTGGGCCGCACCCTAGTTCTAGCTGATGGTCGGACCGGGGCCGATGCTATGGCCGCTGGATGGTGGACCAGTTTCTGGCAAGTACCAGTAGTTCTTCATGACGGATCGAACCGACTACCAGACGCCACGGTCATGGCGTTGCAAACGATCGAAGTCGACAATCTGATCGTCTTAGGAGGCTCCAAAGCCTTAAGTTCAGTGGTTGTTCGAGAGGCAACGACCCTGACAGGTGCTGCTGCCCGTCGAGTAGCTGGGGCAGACCGATATGGCACAAGTGTTGAAATGGCCAAACAGTTTGGGGGTTGGTATCCAACGGGAAGCGCTGCATCCTATGACTCAGCAATGCTGTGTTTAGCAGCGTCATCTGGGCATGGCGCTTCTTCACTCGGTTGGCCTGATGCCCTCGCAGCTGGAACATGGTGTGGGGCTGCCTCAGGGGCGGCCCAGAATCCGCGGCCACCACAGAGACTATTAACGCCTTTAAGAGGGAAAGCTCCGCGAGACACGGCACGACCGGCTAGACCAGCCAGAGACGCCGTACCGGTGCTTTTAGTGGCTCCCGGCGACAAACGTCTACCACTAGTAGTCGAAGACTTTTTAACTGATCTCTTCGAACCGGCTGACTTATGGTGTTCGAGCGTCGTCGCACCATTGGGGTGTGCCATGCCTGGCTTCGTAGTCGCATTTGGTGGCCACACATCAATATCGGACGAGGTAATGGGCTCAGTTTCTTCGGCGGTAAGCGGCGGTACGGCAACTAGTCGAACCCCGAATGAACCTGTGATCGGTGGCGCCTTTGTAACTGAACTAGCTCTCACGGGCTACCACCATTCAGGTACTGGAGGCCAAGCTTTTTGTCTTCCCCGCAATGGATACGCAGACACCCGTTGGCTTATAGCCGGAGTGGATGACGATGAACGACCGAGCGCTCAAACCGATGTGGCCTTAGATAAGTGGTATTGGCAAGACGTAGATGGCGTCGCAAGCTCTGTTGCTGAAGCGAAGCCTGGTTGCCTTCACCTCCCTGCCAATAACGCCTCCAAAGCCTGGTTAACAGGGGTTTCACCTGAAGGGAGACGGTCCTCTCGATTCGATACGGCCATCGGTAGTGCCTCGGAGATGAAGCTTTTGCGATCTTTAACGTCTAATCGTCCTGCTTTGCATGCGGGTGTTTCCATGTCTGAGGACCCGGAATATGGAGGAAACACCGAATTGGTGTTTATTTCTGAGCAGGCCTCAGTTGGGCTGTTAATGAATAGCAAGGCAGCAGTTATCTACACTGGGACACTGTCACTGACCTTGACCAGAGGGTATGGATCAGACGACATTGACCGTTTTACGGCTCAATGGGCGCTGTCCACCACAAGCGGCACTGTTGATGGTGAAGCATGGGGAGAAGCTCAATTCGACGGCGTTTCATGGCATTTATCGGGCATTTCTGAGATTCGAGGTGGTTCTTGGACTGAAATGACCGGAAAAGGTGGATTTCAAGCAACTATCGACACAAAAACCATCATTGCGAACGATGACGCAGTTGAATGGCAAGTAGATGGTTATGGGCTTCAATAAATCGCCTTAGACTGCTGTGTTTGGTGGTCTTTAAAGAAACCAAATATGTCGGAAAATCCGCTTGTGCTGGCTCTATCTTTTCCGTATCCTCTTTGGGTGATGCCGGATTCTTTCGAATCCAGCAGATATATTTTTAGAACTGTGTCACAACTTCGGTTGTGACACAGTTGTATGTAGTAGTGGTGAT
>CEUA01122591.1_pt1 | contig 13565 bp, 15 predicted proteins | sample 361541 | NCBI WGS metagenome assembly CEUA01 (sample SAMEA2623079, study PRJEB7988) | marine metagenome | isolation source: saline water (ENVO:00002010), including
AAGGCGTCTATTTTATTAATATAAAGTTGAATGATAGAAATATAAATGTGAGATTAGTGCTCCAATAATTTGGTTTAAAGATTGTTATTTCTATCCAATTATTGAGCCTAATTATTTTTTATTATGCTAAGCATAGAATTTCGTTTTAAATAGCTTTTATTTGTTTTATGAAGAGACTGTTCTTTCTTTTGATTATTCTAATAAAGATTAATAATATTAGTTACGCTTCCTTTCCTGTTACTATAGATACCAAAATTGAAGTTGTCGAGGACTCTAATGTTAATAATTCTATAGATGATTATAAATATATCTTATTGGGTTTTTTTGTTGGATTCTTTAGTTGGTTTCTCTTGCTTTTACCTCTTTTGTTGTTATTTGTTCCTAATAAAGGTTTTAGACAAGGAATTATTGCTGGTTTCTTATCAATGTTTATATTACTGGGGTTGATGTTTTCTGGCGAGATATTCAGCTAATATTTATAGAATGAACAATAGATTAATAATAAAATAAGATTATGAAAAGATTAGTGTTAATATGTATTCCATTGCTGTTTTCTTACTGTGACCCAGTTCCTGTAAATCCTCCGCTTCTGGATTATGAGATTTATAATACTATTAGTATAAAGAATCCTGAGGATGCGATACAAGATGGGTTTTACAGAAATTATAGATTTACTATGTACGGCATATCTGGTGAGTATACTGTGCCAACAACCGGTGACACACTATTCACTACTAATAGACATATAAGACGCACCAATCTCACTGATGGTTTTTCATATTCTATTAGCTTGTTGTTGATTTATCCTCTGTTTCCTGGGCCTAGTCCTTTCCAACCTATCGCTATGGCAACACCTGGATGTATTGATGTAGAGATACTGACATATTTAAATGACTCTCTCTTTGATTCTCAGATCTTTCAAATGGGTTTTTCGTCATGGGATGGTATTGATTCTTCATATAATTCAGCAACAGAATGTGGTGTAGAAAAATCTAAATTTGAGACAACAATATATTTTCCATAGATTACCATACCTCTGTCTTATCTATTATGAAACACTGTTTAAGAGGAGGGGGATTGTTAGATGATTATTAGCTGTTTATTATGCTTAGCATAATAGTTCTTTTTTATTTCTTTTTCTTTGTTCTATGAACAGGCTTATTCTCCTTTTAATTGTCATAGTAATACATATAGATGTGAGTTATGCCTCATTCCCAATTCATACTAATTCAGCAATAGACACATTACAAACAGAGGAAATAAAGAACCATCATTATACCCTTCAAAAGATGGGTTTTGATTTAAGTTCATGTAAGTGTGTAAGTTGTCGAAAAGGTATTGAGGCAATAGTTGTTAAGCCAAAGTCATTACCAATTAGATTAGAAAAGAATGTAGATAGGGAGAAGAGAGAGCCAGGTGGTGGTTTATATGTTTTCCTATCTGTATTATCTGTGATAGCCTCCCTTTTATTTGGTCTTCTATCCTTAGGTAATGGTTTTTCTCATAATGGTTCAGCTTCAGCAGTCCTATCTTTTTTTCTACTATCTGTTATCTCATTTATAGGCTCTATTATATTGGCTGTAAAAGCAAGAAAGCAGGGAGTTAGATTGGGTGGCACAATTTTGAATCTTAGTCTTGCCCTTTTAGTAGTGTTTTTTCTCTTCCCCCTTTTCTTTCCTTAATAAGTGTGTCTATTTACAGTCCCAATAGACTCTATAGTCCATAGTTCCATCCCCATCTAGGTCAGTAGATTCGGAAACTTCTTCTGCCGCCTCTAAGGGATCACCACATAGCTCCTCAGGTGGGTATAAGGATTGCATGTAAGCATCCCAGTCAGGATAGCCTAGAATTACAGCGCCGTCATTTAAATCAGATATATTATATCCATTTAATGTTTCGTATGTTATTTGACAATCTTTACATTTTTCACAAGAAGCAAAGGTTAGCATGGTGATTGTAAGAATTAATAATAATTTATTCATTTTTTTCTGATTTTGATAAGTTGTACAAGTATAGTGAATATTTTTTAATACTATCGAATCATGAAAGTAGATAGAGACTTTTTCTAGTGAGTCATAAAGAGGGGTGTTTTATCTAGATTTTAATTTGTATGTTTGGAAAATAGCAGAATAATAAATTACTAAACTTAATAATTATGCTTAGAAATATTTTGTATCTATCTTCTGGCGCAATTTCCATAATTGGGCTTCTCTTTAAATTTCTACATTGGCCAGGGGCGGGGATACTTGTTTTTCTATCACTTGGCTTAATTTGTATTGCTTTGCTGGAGTATTTAATTTGCAATCTAAAGTCAAAATTATCAACCCAACATCATGTCTATCCATTTTTAGGTATTTTTTATGTACTTGGTGTTCTTTTTAAATTGATGCATTGGCCAGGAGCTAATATCATGCTTATTGTATCTATTATTGGTTTGTCATGTGCTTTAGTTGGATTCGCATTTAATATTAGAAAATCGATATATGCGATTTTCCCACTACTATATTCAGTTACTTTATTCTTTGTTCTTTTTAGAATACTTCATTGGCCTGAACCTCCTTATATTCTCTATGGATCCTATTTCCTTTTTACAATTCTTGTGCCTGTTTTTCTTTTTTCTATTAGTTATAGGTTAAAGAATATTGATCCTAATTTAAGTAAGCATTTTATGGTGCTTTCTATACTTTCTTTTCTTCTCTGTTTGGTGGAGTGTAAACTCAAATTATGTCCAGAATTTCTGGCTATGGAGGAGTATATGCACTATATTATGGATATTCTATTATTATCATTTCTTATGTTTTACATAAGACAAACTATATACATAGAACAGTTGAAGATAAAATTTCAAGATGAGTATAAGTTCCTGCAATGTCTTACAGGTATCTATATGACTCTATTTTTGCTATTTTTCTTGGTTTCTGGGAGTTAAACTTCTCTATTTCTTTTTTAATAATAAGTAGTATCTTCTTTCTGCAGCCCCTAATGGATTCAACTTAGGAAACTTTATTTAGTAAGAGTCACCTTTTATTTGCTTTATATTAGGATACTGTATTATAATTAGTGTTAATTTTTCATGTAAACAGTTGAACCAACCTTAAGGCTATTACAAGAAGACATGATTAAAGTTTGATCGCTAGGTATTGTCCCCTCTGTTGTTCTTGTGTAAGAAACATTAACTTCGCCAGGGTTTATAATTGACCAATTTCCCCATTTGGTCATGCCTCCAAACAAAGTTGTGCTATAAGAGCATTTGCCGTTGGAATTAAATTTCCATGCACCAGTTGGATTGCTGCTTGAAGGATAAAGCCAATCATAACCAATAAGGCAGCTCTTGGTACTATCAATAGTCGATTTTTTTGAATTGAAAGAATCATCATTACCAGAACTAGCAATAATTCCTAAGGCTAATATAACCGTAACAACCCATCTAGCAGTTTTTGACCAAATCTCATATTTCCACATTAAATAAAGACCAACAGGGAAGAAGAATATTAATAATAAAACTACTGTCGTTGGCTTTTGATACCATTTTTTTTCTAATTGTGTTTCCATTGTATTAAATTTTAGATTTTTATTGCGTGTATAGAGAATCTCCCGTGTATTAAAATATTTCCTATTCTTCTTTTTTCAATTCTCTGCTAAGATAGGGTTTTTTTAAAATAATTTAGTTTGTTGATTTTTTTGTCAAACTGTTTTAAAATGAGTCTGTAATAATGAGGTATTTCTTTCTTGAATTCTTACTCTTGTATATTTTCTGTAATTTTACTTTGTGAAAAAAATTCTATTTATAGTTTTAATAATTAGTAAGATTATATCAGCACAGAGTCTTAATGATTTGCATTTTGGAACTGCAGCCACTTTTGATGTAGTTAGTTGGAATATTGAGTGGTTTCCAAAGAATAATACTACTGCAAGTAAGGTGCAAGACATTCTTACAAATTTAGAGGCTGATATTTATGCTTTACAAGAAATTTCGGATACTACACTCTTGAAGCAAGTTGTATCAAATATTCCAGGTTATGAGTGTTATTTTAAAAGTAGTTATTATGGAGGTTTAGCTTATATATATAATACTAATACTGTCCAGATTAATTCGAAATATGAGATATTTACTTCTCAGTCTTATTGGAATGCTTTTCCAAGATCGCCTCAGATACTTGATTGTAATTTTATGGGAGAAAGCTATATTATTATTAATAATCATTTTAAATGCTGTGGTGATGGCATATTAAATGCAAATAATTCAAATGATGAGGAATATAGAAGATTCCAAGCTATTACCTTTTTGAAACAATTTATAGATAATACTCTCTCAAATAAAAGAGTAATATTATTAGGGGATCTAAATGATGACTTACTTGATGATAGTATAGATAATATATTTCAAGATTTTATTATTGATGATACTAATTATTTGTTTACTGATATTCAGATAGCACAAGGTAATAGTATAGATTGGTCTTATCCTACTTGGCCATCTCATCTAGATCATATACTTATTACTAATGAATTATTTGCTGATTTTCAAAACCTGAACTCACTTGTATCTGTAATTAGGATTGATGATTATATGGCTAGCTGGAGTGATTATGAGGTTAATATTTCTGATCATAGGCCAATTGGTCTGAGACTGGATTTTAATACTGTAGGTTATATTTCTGAGTCAATTAATTCACAAAAGAACGTGATTAAAGTGTTTGATTATCTAGGTAGGGATATCTTGCAAGGGTATACAGGTTTAATCTTTAAACTCTATGAAGATGGAACAATAGAAAAGAAGATGATTGTTGAATGATTATTTAATATGTATGCAATTTAACAATTTTTTCTGTATGAGAAGGATGAGCTTGCTTGCCTTTTTAGTGCTAATAATACCACACATTATTTTTGCTTCTTTTGCTATTCTTGACACTTTAGATGTAACACAAGATACTATCCATACTGAGACAATCGAACAATATCATCTTAGAATGTATAAAATGGGGTTTGATATCAGTAACTGTAGGTGTGAGGACTGTCAAAAATTGAAGGGAGTTATAAATACTGCTAAATCAAAGAATAATATCTATAGTACTATTCGTGATGTCGGGATTATTCTACTTGTTTGTTTAATGATTGTTTCACTTCTTCTTGTGTACTTGATAATTACATCAGTGATTAATTGGTTAAATGGTGGTGCCAAATTTTTGTAGCTTTTTTATGTGATAACATTAATAGATTGTTCAATCTGAATTTGCAAATTATCAAGATCCGTTAGGTAATATTGGAAGCATATCTCAGGTCTTAAGCTTGTTAGGATTTATATTAATGATTCTTCAATCACTTTTGTCGCCAAATCCTGATTTAATTGCTGGTTATTTTTTATTTGGTTTATTATTTTTGATTATAGCCTTTGTTCTTTTTGTTATTTGGACAACAAATTAAGAAATAGTCAAGATGGTTTTGCTTGTTGTTTATAGAGCTAGCTCTACTTCTTCCATTAGCTGATGAATCTCAATCCCCTTTGTTGCGAGAGTATTTTTCTAATTGATTGAAAGCCCTATAATATTGTAACGATTTCTTTATTTTTTATGATTTTCATGTATTTTTACTGCATGAAATTATGTTTTAGAATTGTGGCATTCTTAGAAGGGGTTTCCTATATCTTACTAATAACATTTGGTCTTTATTTTAAATACCAATTAAATGATGAGAGTTATGTGAAGTTATTAGGTATGCCTCATGGTTTATTATTTATGCTATATATTTTGATTGCAATTTTATTAAGAAAAAATCAAGGTTGGAATATTAAAGATTTTGGGATTATATTATTAGCATCTCTTATTCCTCTTGGCACCTTTTATGTTGAATATAGATATCTACAATCAGGGTAACGTAATATTTTATTTTTCAATAACTATTGATTTTATTTTTTTATAATAATAAGAACATAGTACTAAATTTATGGTTAGTATTATGCCTGTTACTATATTTTCATTGATTCTATTGTCAAAGAACACATGCATAAAGAAAATATTAAATATAATCGGTAATAACATTAATAAACCAGCTAATCTTGTTTTAGGTATTATCATAAGTATGCCTGCTAAAATCTGAAAGAATGCAATTAGCCTTAGAAATCCTGATTGACGCATTGTATTCATAGTTATTATATATCCAACTGGCGCTTCATATGATTCCCTTTTTATTATAGTTTCCATTATTTCTTCTTTAGATATATCCTTTAATTTTACAGGCATTTTATCTATACCCTTATAGATAAAAAATATTCCTAATAAGATCGTGCATATAGTATGTATTGTTGTTTTCATTTTTTTATCTGCAAAACTAATAATATAGATTGATTCTAAATAGTCATTTCTATATTATTTTTATGCCCCGTTTTGCTATATTCTAAGATAACTTAAATTTACTGTCTTTTCGTAATTAGGGTTATGATCTATTTAGAGATTAGATAGTAATTTGTAGTGATTAGGAAGTTCCTAATATAAGGTAGTGATGAGATTAGCTTCCACACTTTTCGTGGTTTTAATCCAAATTTTATTTCATAATTTGGGTTAATAAGATAGAATGTTTTTCTATCTACTCGGTATTTTTCTTTTTTTAATATATTCTGGAATCTTTCAATAGTGATAGCAGTATCCTTAACTTCAAGTAATGCTTCAATCTTAACCTCAGGTTCTTTAAATATTCTTAGTATCGATCTATATATAGGTTTTGGTAGTATATGAAAATAAGGAGTCTTTGATAGCAGATTACTATTACATACTTGTTGATGACCACCAAATGGATTGTACCATGGAGGGAATCCAAGAAAGAATTTTCCATTTGGTTTCATAAAACTTTTAACAAAATGCATAAATTTCTCTTGCCCATGAATATGTTCTAGTACATCCCTAGTTATTATTATATCAAATTGTCCTATTTTTTCAGGATTTATGTTATAGATATCATTACATATGAATTTAAGGCTTTCTGGGTTTCCTTTAATTTCTTTAAAAAAGAATTTGCCATTCGCAATTTTTGACTTTGACATGTCAATGCCTACTATCTTCTTGCACCCTATTTTGTAGAACGGAATTAAATTTCCTCCTTCACCACATCCTATTTCAAGTATAGAGGTTTCCTTAGTAATCTTTACTATTTCTTCTATGAAGGGGATTACATACTTCTTAGTTGTAATTCCTTGTTCTTTAAAGTACTGTTTTCTATTTGTATGCCTTTCTTGCATATTTATTTTTTGATAGTTACTAATTCTTGCAATATTACAAAAAGCTAGCAATTAAGTAGTTGAGTATATTAATAGAAAACCCAATCAGGTGATTGGGTTTTCTATTGAATTAATATTAACTATTCTAATAATTATCTAATAATTAGTTTTCTTTTAACAGAAGATCCGTTAGATTTAATGTCAATAATATATACCCCTTGAGAAAGGGTAGAAGTATTTATTCTAGTCTGATTTGCATTTACTATGTAATTTAGCACTTCTTGTCCCTCTATATTGTATATTGAGATGCTTTTGATATCTACTGTATAACTCACAATATTCAAGAAATTATTAGCTGGATTCGGATATATCTCAGTTGATGCGTCGATAATTTCATTCATTCCTGTATTTGTACCAAGTCCTAATGCAATATAAATTCTGGGATTTAAATATCCTTGAATAGTATCTATATAAGTTTTTCCTTTATTTGCAGACATATCTGGATTTCCTAATAATGCATTTGCTTCAAAAAAAGCTGGACTAGTTACTCCAGGCACACCATTTACATAGTCTGCTTGTATCCCATATGTTACATTATCCCACCAATCCCAAGGCGAACCCCATTCTTCTTCAAATTCTCCAAAAGGATTTGGTGTTGCAGAAGGGGCAGGTGTTTCAAACACATATAAACCTTCATTTCCATCATTATTTGTATTTGCTGCAGTTGTAAATATATCACTTAATCCAGCTTGTACAAAAACATCATTATTGCCATATAAATTAGAATAGTGGGCGATAGTTCTACTACCCATAACCTCAACTACGAAATCACCAGTTGTTGGTACAATTACATCTCCAGTATCTATTGGCGCATATTCATCATTTTCACAATGAAATGCAACTATTGGGACATCACCAGCCTCTAACCAAGAGATATCAGCTAATGCACCTCCAATATTAAAAGCTAAGCTAATATCGGAGCTATAACCAACATTGTTTGGTACTGCAAAAGGTACAGTTACTGGATTGCCAGATGAATCTAATATTGCATTACCTAGTGAGTCAGTTAGAGGCAGATATCCATAGTCAGTACCCCATATATTTCCAAATACAGGAGGGTAAACGTAAGGCACTGGATTTTGAGGATCAGTAAGATCTAAGAATTTCGTTAAATATAGCTCTGCTGAAGTATCTAAAGTTGCGACACCAAGAGAAAGATATCCTCCCGTTCCTTGTCCACCAAATACAATTTTTGAACCATCAATACCATAAGTATTGCCATTTGCTTCTTCTTGTCTCATGAATCTAATTAATGATCTTGCGTCTTGGATACTTCTATAAGCTGCTTGTATAAGCGTTGATGTTCTGACATTCTGATCAGTAGAGGTAGGGTTCCATCCTTTTCTATATGTCATGGCAACTGCTACATATCCTTTCTTTGCCCATCTAGTACATTGTTCTACTATTGAAGAATCTGTTTTAGATCCTGTTGGCTGGCCATTTATAACTGGTGGTAAAAAACTTCCAGTATGGGCTAAAATAATTACAGGCCTATTAGTTTCAGTGTCTCCAGTTGGCTCATAGATATCACAATTTAGAGGTGATAGTGCAGGTGGATTTCCCTGCAGTGCAGGCAGGACATCGATATTTGTAGCATAAGTGATATCAGAAGTAATAGTTACTTCTGAGAAGATATCATCAAGATATCTTGTCTGTGAATTAGCAGTAAATCCGATAGTAAGTAGCATAATGGCTACGATTGATTGTAGATTTTTTTTCATTCGTTTATTTTTTTAGTTAAATATTTAGATACAATATTACACAATTTTAATTAACATCAAATAATAAAGAGAAGTATGTCATTCTTCCTATGTATGGTCCCCCATAAACTTCGAAGTGCTTATTGTCTAATATATTAGATGCTCCTATCTTTAGAATTGCATTTAGTGGATTTATTTTCTTGCTTATTTGTATGTCTACTAGATCATAAGTAGGAACAATTCCAGTAAATTGAGGTGACCCCTCAAAACTAAATTCCTCAACCCATTTATAGTTTATACTAAAACCAAAGTCTCTAATACTATTTTTTGTTTCAGATAGATGAATATCTCTTCCAGTAAGACCTATGTTAAATTTATGTTCAGGAGTATTGTACGCAGGAATTATTGGGTCTTCTGTTCCTTTTTCATTTAGTTTGTTCCAGGAGTAGTTTCCATTTAAAGAATAATTTGAATGTAAAAAGTAATTAACTCCTAATGATGCTCCTTGAGTTGTTATTGTATTTGTAGCATTTGCAGCTATACGATAACCTTGTACTGAAGGTAATGCAATTTCATAAGCACCAGTAGTTGTGTCATCTACCAGAGTATTAAATTTAGCTCCTACTTTATAGCCTATAAAATCAGTATAGTAGGAATAATAATAGTTTGCATCTATATATAATTTATTAAATAATGTAGTACGGTATCCTATCTCAGTAGATTTTACCTTCTCCGTTTGTATTGGGTCTACACTAAAGAATACTAGACTATCTTTAGATAGGGTAGCAGGTAGATAATAATTAATTAGTGACTCAATCGTAACTAGATTTTCCCCATATTTCACCCCATGACCGTCTAGATTGCCAATCAGAATTGCTCTACCAACATTATAGTATAAGTATTGATCAGCTAGAGTAGGATTTCGTATGGCTGATGAAAAAGACAATCTTATTACATCTTTTTTGTTAGGAGTTATTACAATGGATATAGCGGGGGATAAGTTTAAATTAAAATTTTCATTTTTATCTGCTCTTAGTGTGCCGCTGATTTTTAATTTCTCATTCAATATATCTTTGGAAAAACCACAATACATTCCTATTTCATTATTTGTTATCCTACTTGCAGTATCCATAAAAAGGCTTCCTTTGGTGTCTGGAGTATATTGCCTAAAATTTGCACCAATCTTAATTTTACTAAAATGAGGATTGAATTGATACTCAGTGTGTATGTGATTAAGAGCTGATTTGTCATAGAATCCAGTCCCCCCATCACTAGAAATTGTGGATGTAATTCCTTCTATTGCAGCTTCAAATTGATCAGTTCCAGGCACAAGCCTTCCTGTACTTACATCAGTTAAACTCCTTACTATTTCATGATTAGCAATAATTAGATTAGTATTTGAATTTAGTACCGAATCACTCATTATTATCCACTCGTCTATATCAATAGCATTTCCATTGAAAAACCACTCAGATTGAAACGTAACTGGGTTGAATATTAATTCAGCTTTAGCCCAATCAACGTCTTCCCACTCAAATTGATTTTTCCAATTGTTTTTATAAGCAGTATACCAATCCTGATTAGAAGTCTGATTATATTCTTGTAATCTTAGAGCTGTAAAAACAGCATCATAAGAATCCCCAGCGTCTTCCTGTGTTCTATATGCTCTAATAAAGAATTTTTCTTTCTGTTTTATCTCAAATTTATTTTGCCAGAATTGAATATTTTTTAAGCTAAATCTATTGTCCCCTTGATAAACGGTAGTACCTGTACTATAATTTAATGAATATATTAATTCAGTTTTTGGTGTTATCATATAGTGCATTGAGCCCTGTGCTTTAAGATTTTTAGTTTCATAATCAACAATATCTTTCTCCATATATCCTGTTCGATGCCATTTTTTTAGACCAGGATGAGTTAGATAGTTTAAATTAAAATTATCAGTTATATCATTTAAATTTCCATCAGTGTCTTCGTCTCCATATCTATTTATAGCGTCATAACCACCAGCATTGTTAATTGGAGTAGTTCCATCTACAGCATTCATGTTGTCAGCCTCCCAATCGTTCGCTTGCATGTAAGAGATGTTAATCTTATATGCAAATATATCTGAACCTTTGCTGTTCTGGAATTTTTCTGCGATTCTAAAAGAATTTTCAAAAAGCCTTCTGCTCCCAAACTTATATTGAACTAATAAACCTTGCTGCATAAATGGGCTTAATGTAGTCATACTAATTACTCCATTGAAAGCATTTGGGCCATAATAAGCAGAGCTAGCCCCCTGAATTATTTCAACTTTCATAATATCCAATTCAGAAGAGCCCAAGAAATTCCCTAGTGAAAAATTAAGTCCTGGGGATTGATTGTCTACACCATCAATTACTTGTAAAGAGCGAACAGGTGAGGTGCTGTTAAACCCTCTGGTATTAATGACTTTAAAACCAAGACTTGCTGCTGTGATATCAACTCCTTTTAATGCTCCTAAGCCATCATAAAAGTTAGCAGAAGGAGTTTCTTTTATTGCAACCATATCCAGTGTTTCTAGAGTAAGGGGTGATTCTTTTTGTTTCTTGGTTATTCGGTTATCTACTACTTTAACCTCTTTTAGATTTTTATTCTCAGGGTATAATTTAATAGGTTCAGGCTTCTTTGATTTTATCTTAATGGTTGTACTTTTATATCCTAAATAACTTACAGTTAATGTTGTAGGTATTTTACCGTTAAAAAGTATTTTGTATTCACCATTAAAATTTGTTGCTGTCCCATTATTTGTGCCATCTATAATTACACTTGCTCCAATTAGTGTTTCATTTGTAAAAGCATCAATTATAGTGCCTTGTATTTCTATTTGTGCATAATTCTTGAGATACATTAAAACAAAAGCAAGTATAAAAAGTCTCTTCATAAAGATTTTTGTAGGTTCGCAAATTACAAATAATTAGTAGAATGGGAGTGGTTTTTTATAATGGGAGGTTCATGTCGCAAGTAGATACATCTATCTCTATAAATAGTAGGGCTTTTAATTATGGAGATGGTTTTTTTGAGACTATTAAGATACTTAATTCGAAGCCATTTAATTTTATTTCTCATTTACATCGGATTGATCGTGCATTAACTATTCTAAATTTGCAAAATTGCACATCATCATTTTTCAAAGAAAAGGTATCTCATCTTATTAAGAAAAATAATATTATAAATGGCATTGTTAAGATCCATATTAGCAGAAGTGGAACTGGGAAATATTTGCCTGATTCAGATAATTTAGACATATTTATGTGTGTTAGTAATAGTATTCCCTATCAAAAGAATACTCCTATATCGGCATGCTTTTATAATGATGATTTTAAAACATTGGGAGCTTTATCAAATATTAAATCTCTTAATACTTTAGTTTCAGTTCTAGCCTCTATTTATGCTAGTAAAAATAATTATGACAATGGCATATTATTAAACTCTAATGGGCATATTATCGAGGCCTCTAATGCTAATATTTATATGGTTAAAGATAAGATTGTCTATACGCCACCACTAGCTGATGGTTGTGTTGATGGAACTATGAGGAGGTGGTTGTTGGAAGAATTAGATGTTATTGAAGAATCAATTACAAAAGATAGGATACTAAATTCTGATGAAGTATTTATTACTAATGCATCAAATGGGTTTATTACAGTTCTAAATATAGAGCAGACATTTTTTTCATCTTCTAAGACTGCTGAATCTCTTCAGCAGAGGTTAGTTAGTTTAAGCTAGGGTTTCTAGGCATATTTGTCCAAATAGCATATTTTGATTTCTTCGTCTTTATTAAATCACTCCAGAGTTTTTCATTTGAATATTGCATGCAGAGTTCGGGATTTGATTTATGAATAATCCACCCATTCTCTCTGATTTCATTGTTTAATTGATTCTCTCCCCATCCAGAATATCCCGCAAAGAATCTTACTTCATCTTTAGAAATTCTTTTTTTATTGATTAACGTTACAATTGTATTAAAATCTCCTCCCCAGTATAATCCTTCCATAATCTTTTGAGTATTAGGTATTATATCTCCTAATGTATGTATAAAATGGATTGTATCTCTTTCAACTGGACCTCCAATATATACAGGAAAGTTTTCCGCTGCAATATTTGTTATTATTTCTTTTAGGTTAATTTTGGTTTTTTGATTTAAAACAACCCCTATACTCTCATCATCTGAGTGATGAGTAATTAAGATAATACTTTTGAAGAATGCGGGTTCAATTAAGGAGGGTTCTGAAATTAATAATCTTCCTTTCTTAATATTAAGCATAATTAAAATATCTTTGTTAAACTATTTGTAAATATACAATTTGAAAGTGAATAAATTATGGATTTAGAGAACATCAGACGTAATTATAAAAAATCAATGATAAATTTCCAAGCTTTAGATGATGACCCAATTGTGTTTTTTAAGAAATGGTTAATTGAAGCCTTGGATGTTGATAAGTTTGAGGCAAATGCTTGTGTTTTATCTACTATATCTGCTGATCATAAGCCCTCATCTCGTGTAGTGTTATTAAAAGAAGTAAAGGATAATGGTTTTGTGTTTTATACTAGTTATAAAAGTAATAAATCTG
>CEUA01004461.1_pt1 | contig 13519 bp, 11 predicted proteins | sample 361541 | NCBI WGS metagenome assembly CEUA01 (sample SAMEA2623079, study PRJEB7988) | marine metagenome | isolation source: saline water (ENVO:00002010), including
GACCCAGATGTATTCATCTCGATGACCGCAGGTAACCCATGCTTGCTAGCGATCCAGGAAGTTGAATCTTCCGGTTTGCTTGATCGCATCGAAGCAGCATTCACACCTTCGGTATGTAAGGGAATCGCCGCCTACCTGGCACCAGCCGGAATGGCAGCAGATGAATGGTGGGTAGTTGGTGGAGGTCTTAAAGACACCACTGACCCAGGCAAGATGGAAGAACCATTCATTAAGTTTGTTCGTGATCTGATTTCAGATGCTGGTGAAGATCCAGGTATCTCCCTCACAGGAGACGGAGCTTGCCGTGGACTTGAATTCACTGAAGCATTCCGTATTGCAGACGCTCTGCCTGGTGGCATGAGCCGTACCAACTTGATGCTGGCACTTCGTAACTTCAAGATCTACAACCCATGTGTAATGGACGGAATCAAGACTGAACTGAACGGTAACGCGGACGCCTATTACATTGAAGGCTCCGACTTCAGCCAGTTCGACGCCGAAGAGCAGACATGGAATCAAATCGGTGACGTAGTTGACGCCAACGGTGGAACACCTAACTGTCGTTGGGATAAAGCAAACGGTGGCTGCCGCTAATAGCTAGCCACTCTATGCAAGTGCCACTTAGGCACTGATAAAGAATGAATAGGGACCGTCGGGCTGAGGCCCGACGGTCCTTACTTTTTGTTCTAAAAATTAGTATGACGGGTTTGTTACGACGACTTGTCGACAAGCGAGATCGTCCCTAAATCGCCTAGGGTCGGGCCGTCACCGCAACAATGGTGGCGCCTCAGATCACACACCTGGGATCTGGGTAAAAGTTAAAAAGGGGGACGACCTAATGGTTATCCGACGTAATTTGTTGCGTCTGCTTGCAGTTCTGTTCGCTTTCGCCATGGTGGCGGCAGCGTGTGGTAGCAGCGACGACGACGACGACTCTTCTAGTAGCTCTAGCGGAAGCTCCAGCGCTACTGCCGAGGATCATGGTGATGATGATCATGAGCACGACGAAGAAGACACTTCGATAGGTGGCGGCCTTAGCCAGGACGCTGTAGAGAACGCCGTAGACAGCGACGACGAGGAAGAGGTCGATGAAGACGCTCCGACTTTCGATCGCAGCACGCTTGACGGTATCTGGGAAGAAGCTGCCTATAACCGCCAAAAGATGGTCGACAAAATTACTGCCAAAATGGATGCCGGTGAATGGGGAGTCGGTGACGACAACATTCTCCGAGGACCAGCTGGCTTCGAAATCGACCTCAACGATTGTCCAAGTGACTGGAGTGACACGGGCGGTATCACCGATAGTGAAATTCGTATCGGTCACACCACTGCGCAATCAGGAAACCTTGCTGCATACGGCAACATTGCTGTTGGTTGGGACAACTACCTGCAGTGGGTTAACGCCAACGGCGGCGTCGCTGGACGAGACGTAACGCTTCTCGTCAAGGATGACGGTTACGTAGCTGCTCAGACGATCGAATTCATTAACGAGTTGATCGAATCAGAAAACGTTTTTGCGCTCCTGACCCTTGGTTCACCGAACTCACTAGCTGTATATGACCAGATCAATGAAGAATGCATCCCGCATCCGTTCGTGATGACCGGTCACCCAGCATGGGGCGACCCCGTTATGCATCCATGGACCACGGGACTGCAAATGTCTTACTCGACTGAAGCAATTCTTTGGGGCACATGGATCAAGAACAACCTCGCCGATGATCTTCCTGTGAAGGTTGCTGGTCTTGTTATGGACAACGACTTCGGTCTTGCCTATGAGCTGGGCTTCGAGGCATACGCGGAAGGCAACCCTGACGTAGTTGCAGAATACCTGCCAGTGCGTCACGACCCAGCAGCACCAACGCTGACCAACGAGGTGACCACCATCGCAGCATTCCAGCCTGACGTGTTCATCTCAATGACCGCAGGTAACCCATGTCTGCTTGCAATTCAGGAAGTAGAAGCAGCTGGCCTCCTTGATGAAGTACTTGCTGCCTTCACACCTTCGGTATGTAAGGGAATCGCCGCATATATGGCGCCTGCCGGAATGGCAGCTGACGGCTGGTGGATTGTCGGTGGCGGCCTGAAGGACACGACCGATCCGAAGCATCTGGACGAACCATTCATTCAGTTCTTAAACAAGAACCTTGAAGATGGCGGTCTTGATCCCTCCATTTCGCTTCTCGGAACGGGTTACGTTTACGGCTACCCGCACACTGAAGCAATGCGTGTCGCAGCTGAATTGCCCGGTGGTTTGAGCAGGACCAACTACATTTTGGCTGTTCGAAACATAAGCATTTACAGCCCGATGCACCTTGACGGCGTCACAACGGAATTGAATGGAGCCGTCGATGGCTTCTACATTGAGGGCTCAGACTTCAGCCTCTTTGATGCCGAAGCACAAACCTGGAACATGGTTGGCGATGTAGTTGATGCCAACGGCCTGTCCCCGAACTGTGCCTGGGACAAAGACAACGGTGGCTGCCGATAAAGGCACTAGCGTTTGAAATAATTAAACGCATTTGAAAGGACCGCCGAGTAAACGCTCGGCGGTCCTTCTGCTTTTCGGATCAATCTTCAGCTAATAACGCGCGGCTGATCACTAACTTTTGGATCTCGCTCGTTCCTTCACCGATAATCATTAAGGGCGCATCGCGGTAGTAACGCTCTACCGGGTACTCAGTGCTGAAGCCGTTCCCTCCATGAATTCTCATAGCGTCCAAGGCCAGTTCACTGGCGGTTTCGGAGGCAAAGAGTTTCGCCATTCCAGCAGCGAGATCGACTCGTTCCCCAGCGTCGGCTTTGCGAGCTGCCTCATAAGTAAGGAGTCTTGCCGCCTCAAGTTTTGTAGCCATTTCGGCCAATTTGAAAGCGATCGCTTGGTGCTGACTGATAGGACGACCGAAAGCCTCGCGTTCCTTGGCGTAAGCCAATGCAGCGTCATACGCGGCTTGCGCGACGCCTACACCTCGTGCCGCAACGTTTATGCGCCCGAGCTCTAAGGCAGCTAAAGCCCAGCGAAGACCGTTGCCGATCCCGTCCTCGTCACCCAAAAGCTGATCGTGACCGAGGCGATGATCGTCGTAAGACATCTCCACAGTCTCAAGGCCCCGGTAGCCGAGCTTGTCTATCTTGCGACTGATGCGTATCCCTCCGCTTTGTTTCCCAGGAGTTTTTTCGACAATGAAACAGGTAATTCCGCCTGCCTGAGTTCCGTCCTCATCAGGCACTCGGGCTAGTAGTGCTACAACCCCAGCTTTTTCACCGTTAGTGACCCACATCTTTGTGCCATTTATGACCCATTCGCCACCATCGCGTTCGGCTCGACATCTAAGTGCGCCGGCGTCCGAACCGCTATCAGGTTCTGAAAGTGAAAAACAGCCGCGTAGCTCGCCTGTTGCCATCAACGGAAGCCACCGTTGCTTTTGTTCCTCAGAACCAAATCTGCTAATCAACTTTGCGCATATCAAATGACTATTGATGATCCCAGCGAGTGACATCCAACCTCTTGAAAGCTCCTCAATTACCCGCGCATAAGTCATGTTGTCGAGATCAAGACCCCCGAACTCAGAAGGTATCGTCGCTCCGAAAAGTCCGAAATCTCCCATTTGTAAAGCCATGTCAGTGGGGTATTCATCGGGCAGTTCGAAATCAGATGCGTTAGGGATTACCTCTGCTTCCACCCAATTTCTTAGGGCTGAAATCATCTCGTCAGCAACGTCAGTATCAGTCATACCTATTCTCTTTCGCACGAAGGCCATCTATTTCCTACTATCCAGGGTGAGTTCGTGCCCCATTGGCTTATCTAAACTCGTTAATTAGACCCAATCGATCGGAATGACTGTATGCAAATCTCAATGGTTATCGGTACCGGCGCAAGCCTTGACCCCAATAGTTTGTCCCGCCACGTACAAAACCTAGAAAGCGCCGGTGTGGACCTTGTATGGGGCGGCGAAATTTATGGGTACGACCTTGTGTCGACTCTTGCATTCGTCGCCGGTCAAACCAAGACCATCAAGCTGATGACAGGGATTTTGCCGGTCTATTCGCGTAGCCCTGCCCTAATCGCCCAAACTGCGATCACTATAGACACGCTATCCGAAGGCCGATTTGTACTTGGCCTCGGCACATCGGGACCACAGGTTATAGAAGGATGGCATGGAGTTCCGTTCAAGAAGCCGCTCGGGATGACACGAGACGTGATCGAAATTTGCCGCAAAGTATGGTCAGGGGACAAGGTTGAACATGAGGGCCGTGCTTTCAACTTGCCGCTTGCTGAAGGAGCAGGAACGGGTCTTGGAAAACCGTTAAAGCTCATGTGCAAGCCCTTTCGCCGAGACATACCTATTGCTGTCGCCTCCATCGGTCCCAAAAATGTTGAGATGACAGCGGAGCTCGCCAATATGTGGCAACCAATCCATTTCCTACCTGAAAAATTTCACGACGTCTGGGGTGAGTCCCTCCACGCTGGAAAGGAAAAGAGGTCATCGGAATTGGGTGACCTAGGCATCGTTGCTGGTGGAACCGTCGCATTAGGTGAAGGAGCGCACGTTGATGCAGCGCGAAAAGCTGTGCGTGACAACACAGGCTTCTACGTCGGAGGCATGGGCGCCCGCGATCAGAACTTCTATAACGATCTATTTAAACGTTACGGCTATGAACAAGAAGCACAAGAAATTCAAGATCTATTTTTGAGCGGTAAGAGAGACGAAGCTTTCTCTAAAGTGCCCGATGACTACATCGATCGAGCAAGCTTGACAGGCGATGAGGGTAGAGTTCGCGAGCGCATCGAGGTCTACAAAGAAGTCGGCGTTACCTACCTCAACATCGATATTCCAGCGGACACAGAAAATCCTCTCGAAGTAATTGAGAAAGTCAAAGCCTGGGCAGAGTAAGGCACCATGAGTCAAGCTAAAGCCAATGAGCGATTTAGCTCCGCCGCTGTTCTTTTAGGTCTGGAACCGAATATCACTCGATTTCCAGAAGACACACGGACAGCGGTGCAGGCGGCCGCTGCTTTGCGCTGCGAACTAGGCCAGATCATCAAATCACTTGTCTTTGCGTGCCGAGGACAGGCAGTCCTAGCCCTGACCGCCGGCGATAGACAGGTCAACACAGAATTATTGGGTGTTCTAGCTGGCGGGAAAATAGAAAAAGCTGACGCTGAGGTTGTTCGTAGAGCTACCGGTTTTGCTATTGGTGGGGTTCCGCCCTTTGGTCATTCCAGCCGACTTTCATGCTTCATTGACCAGAGCATTTACCGATACGAAGTTGCGTGGGGAGCAGCTGGCACTCCCGACACAGTGTTCCCTGTTCGAACAGATCGACTCGCATCTCTGAGTGATGGACAAATTGCCGAATTTACCTAGTGAACAGAACAGCGCTTGTACGTTCCGACTCATCTCGCCCTAATGTCTGAGCATGCCTGCGCATCGAACAACCATCATTCCCCGTTTCGGGGAGCTTGACCCCTATAACCACGTCAACCATGCGGCCTACGTAGCGTATTTCGAAGCGGCGCGTTGCGTAGCACTTGATGACATAGACATGTCATTGTCGGACCTAAGTGAGCGAGGTCTTCAAATAGTGGTCACAAAATTAGAAGTAAAATTTCGTGAACCGGCGACTGCTCGAGATTCGCTCATTGTTGAAACCTATGTCGACGAGATGAAACGAGTTAGCTCAACATGGAAGCAACAAATCATGAGAGAGAGCGATAGTCGAACTCTTGTGGAGGCGGAACTTACCCTGGGGGTATGCGATTCCCGAGGAAAGCCAACAAAGCCACCCGCCGACCTAAATGAATCCCTGTCACGTCTATCCAATGACGATTCCTAGCTGTGAGAGCAACTATCAACAGATAGCCGAGGTCAAACTACAGGTGACAGGCCGCCGTCAATGTTTATAGATGCTCCAGTCAAATAGGAGGCTGCGTCGCTTGCCAAGAAAAGAGCGAGGTTTGCGAATTCCTGAGCTTCACCCATCCGACCTATCGGGATATTTGCAGCAATATTTTCGGTGAAGTCTTCAAACGTTTTATCGGAATGGTCACGTTGCCACCGAGTGATCCACTGATGGCTGACCAGAAATCCGGTGTTTAGTGCATTGACCAACACACCGTCCGAGGCGAATTCGGAAGCCAAAGCTTTCGTCATCGCCATGCCTGCAGCGCGCGCTACCGACGTAGGACAACTGGCAGCCCCCGGCGCCTTTGCCGCCGTGTTCAAAGTATTGATGATCCGACCCCACCGCTGGTTGCGCATATCAGGAATACAGAGTCGACATAGTTGAGCGGCGGAGAAGAATTTGAGATTGAAATCCTCAAACCAATCTTCGGTGCTTACCTCAAGAAAAGGTTTTGCGTTTGAAGTACCAGCATTGTTGACAAGAATTTCTACCGGACCAAAAAATGACACTGCTTCTGAATGCGCCCGTTCAGTTTCTTGCATATCGCTGACATCCGCGGAAATTGCTAAAAACCTTCCGGATGGACGTATAGCAGTCAGTGATGAGCATGTTTCGGCTAGGACATCGGCATCTCGAGCCACTATGACCACGTCCGCCCCGGCCAGAGCAAATGATTCCGCCATAGCGCGGCCCAGACCTCTGCTCCCTCCAGTAATAAATGCTCGACGGTCCTTGAGGTTTATCTCCATAGCCCGAAGCTACATCTGACGCTCTTAAGATGTCAGTGATTCCAACGAATCAAGCCTTCTTGTGAACAGGTTGCCACTAAATTTCCAACCGAGTTGAAGAAACGGCCGGTAGCAAGACCCCGACTCCCTCCGGTAGTTTCGACCCGTTGTTCATATAAGAGCCAATCATCAGCCTTAACTTTCTGATGAAACCACATTGAGTGATCCAAGCTTGCACCTGTTAACCGGTCGTCTTGCCAACGATAGCCATGTGGCAATAAGACATGGTCGATCAATGTCGCATCAGCGATGTAAGCAAGGGCAGCTTCCTGTAGACAGCGATCTTCTCCGATCGGTTCGTTAATACGTATCCACATCAATTGAGGCTCTGTAACAGAAACACCCTCGGGTAAATCAGGAGGATTGATGTACAGAATGTCCATGGGCCTAGATCTTCCGTGCCATGAGCCTTTCAACTCCGCTGACTGCGATTCCCAATAGTCGTAATAGGACATAATTTCTCCGTCAGGCCCTGGAACGTCGAAATATGCCTCGGGTGACCACTCCAAACCCGCTTCAGCAACATGAAACGACAGGGTGCTTCTAAAAAGTTCAAGGCCTGATTGGTAAGCAACAACTTGCCGGACACTAAAGCTACGACCATCTCGTACTTCTTCGACACGTAACTCAGTTGATGCGTCGACGTCACCTGGCCGCAAGAAGTAAGAATGAGAAGAATGGACCGATTTTGAGGAATCGACACATAACTGAGCAGCGCGCAAAGTCTGCGCTAAAAACTGACCTCCGAAGGTCCTCGGTCCACCCTCGGGAGCTGGCGGAGCCAAGAATTCGTTATTTCCTAGAGACTCGATTTCCATGAGATTTTTAAAAACGTCAGACACAAGAATGAACTTAGCGAGCCAAAGGGGTCCTTGGCCCTCTAGGATCGCCAAACCGCATGAGGATAGGAATCAAGCGTGAGTTGGGAATCGGAAATCAACGAGCTACGCCAGCGAGAAGCATTCGCCGATGAGCTTGGTGGCACAGACAAAATTGAGCGACAGCACCACTTCGGGAAGCTGACCATTCGCGAACGGATCGCCGCTATTGCTGACGCCGAATCGTTTCATGAAATAGGGAAAACGGCCGGAGTAGCTACCTACGACGAAGACGGAAATCTTATTTCTTTGACTCCGTCCAACTTTCTATTTGGATTGGCGCGCATCGATGATCGCCCTGTTCTGCTTTCAGGAGATGATTTCACTGTTCGAGGTGGATCTGCTGATGCCACAATTCCTGAGAAGCGCAACACGGCAGAAGGCATGGCTCTAGAACTCAGACTTCCTCACCTGAGGCTGGTTGATGGTATGGGCGGCGGCGGGTCCGTTAAGACGATCGAAACAGCGGGAAGAACCTACATACCTCAACTCAAGGGTTGGGAAACGGTAGTGAGCCACTTAGCTGTTGCTCCCTCTGTATCCCTTGCTTTGGGATCGGTTGCGGGAATAGGAGCGGCGCGAGTTGCCACTTCCCATTATTCGCTGATCGTCCGGGAAAGCGCCCAAATGATGATTGCAGGACCGGCGTTAGTGGAACAGGCCCAATTAGGTGATCATGGTAAAGAAGAATTGGGCCACGCCAACATTCACACAGCCAATGGCGCGATCGATGACGCTGTCGATTCGGAATCTGAAGCATTTGAACGAGCTAAGGCTTTCCTTTCTTACTTGCCTTCAAATGTCGATGAGCTTGCGCCGCGAATAGAGCCAGAAGATTCAGTTGACCGTCGTGATGAGGAATTGTTGTCCCTAGTCCCACGAGAACCACGCCGCGTCTATCAAATGAGAAAGATCATTGAATCGGTATTTGATTCGGGCTCTTTTTTCGAAATCGGATGTTCGTGGGGTAAATCTATAATCACTGGTTTTGCGCGTTTGGACGGCTTCCCCGTGGCTGTGTTTGCTGAAGACCCGTATCAATACGGAGGCGCATGGACCGCTGATGGCTGTCGAAAACTTATTCGATTGCTAGACACTGCGTCGACGTTCCATCTGCCGGTCGTTCATCTTGAGGATTGTCCCGGATTTTTGATCGGAAAGGAATCAGAAGAAAACGCGACCATACGATACGGATCTCAAGTCTTGGCGGCTCTAGGGCAACTAACGACACCTTTTGCTTGTGTCGTTATACGTAAAGCATTTGGTGTAGCTGGGGCCGCCAATAACAAGCCTGGATACCACAGCCTGCGGTATGCCTGGCCGTCAGGTGACTGGGGATCACTTCCCATTGAAGGCGGAATTGAAGTTGCATACAAACAGGATCTCGCCGACGCGGATGACCCTGATGCGCTCCTTGAAGAAATCAGGGAACGACTTAATCGGGTTAGGTCCCCTCATCGAGCAGCCGAGTTTTTTGAAATTGAAGAAATTATTGATCCGCGTGATACACGTCCGCTGTTATGCGAATGGGTCGACTTAGCGCAACGAGCGTTAACAACTGGACCATCTTCATTTAGTTATCGACCGTGACAGCAGCACAATATTTGCGATAGAACAGCGTCCGTAACCTCAGCTGTCGATATTGATCGACTCACGCATTCTAGGAAAAACCCATGTACCCGAGCTACAGCGAAGAAGCCGAAACATATCGACAGAAGGTTCAATCCTTTTTGAGTGAACATTTGCCAGCTAACTGGACTGGGCTTGGTGCTCTCGGCGAAATGGAGAGGGATGTATTTGTAGAAGAATGGCGATCTCTTCTGGCCGAGAACCGGCTTCTAGCGGTCTCATGGCCTGAAGAGTACGGCGGGGCTGGTTTAAGCGAAGTTGAACGAATCGTGCTTGCCGAGGAGTTTGCCAAAGCTGGTGTTCCAGAAGGTAACGAAAACGATGCGTTCTCAATCACGATGGTCGGCAACGCAATCATTCAATGTGGCACCGAAGAGCAAAAGAGAACCTTTCTTCCGCGGATAATCAGTGGCGAAGACCGATGGTGCCAGGGGTATAGCGAACCAAATAGTGGCTCTGATTTGGCGAACCTTGGCACGCGTGCCGTTCTAGATGGAGACGAGTGGGTAATTAATGGCCAAAAGGTTTGGACATCGAGCGGCCACACAGCCAACTGGATCTTTGTCCTATGCCGCACAACACCAGAAGCTCCTAAACACAAAGGGATCTCGTTTCTGCTGGTTCCCATGAACCAAGAAGGCGTCGAGTGTCGACCCATCATCAACATCAGCAACCGGCATGACTTCAATGAGGTCTTCTTATCTGATGCCAAAACCCCTAAAGAAAATGTTGTGGGCGACGTTAATGACGGCTGGAGGGTAGCCAACGTGTTGCTCGGTTTCGAACGAGGACACGGCGCTACGACCGATGCAGTCCGATTCCGCGACGAGCTTGAAAGAGTTCGTTCAGTCGCTGAGGAACGTGGCACTACCAAAGACTCGCTTATGCGACAAGATTTCGCTCGAGCCCACAGCAAAGTCGAAATTATGAAATGGATGGGCCAGCGCCAAGTCACCTCAGTGTTGGCAGGAAATCCGCCTGGACCTGAGTCATCCTTACACAAGCTGCTTTGGAGCGAATATCACACGTGGTTTACTGCGAAGACTATGCATATTCTAGGAGCGGATGCCATGACTCCAAATGGCCGAGAAGCTGCACACGGGATACAAACCGACGCTATCGGAGCTGAGTTTTCTAGCCTGGCGTGGGTGCAAACAATGCTTGGTGCGAGGCCTGGGACTATTTACGCTGGTACATCAGAAGTGCAGCGAAACATTGTGGGTGACCGGGTATTGGGTCTTCCACGCGAACCACGTGCCGATAGTGGACCGTGGAATGAAATCGGAAAAAGTTGATCTAACCGCCTTAGGGGGAATGCAACATGGAATTGCGACTTGATGGGAAAACAGCGCTCGTAACGGGTGGATCTGCCGGGATCGGGAAAGGCATTGCGAAAGCATTTGCTGACGCCGGAGCCCAAGTCATGATCACTAGCCGCAAGGCTGAAAAGTGCGAAGATGCTCTGGCAGATATTGGGGGCGATAGTGACTACATCACTTCGCATATAGGACAACTTGAAGAAGCTGAGCGAGTTATCGATGGAACCATTCAGCGTTACGGAGCGGTTGACATCCTCGTAAATAATGCAGCTACGAACCCTTGGGCTGGACCAATGATTGATTGTGACGTCCCCCGGTTGGACAAAACCTACGAAGTAAATCTTCGCGCGCCGTTGCAATGGACACAGACAGCTTGGCAAAAGTGGATGCAAGAAAATGGTGGCTCCGTTATCAATATCTCTTCTGTCGGAGGGTTCACCACAAGTGAGGCTTTAGGTGTCTATTGCATGTTTAAAGATGCTCTCATGCACATGACCAGGCAATTGGCTGCAGAGCTTGGGCCAAAGGTCAGAGTGAATTGCATTGCCCCGGGTCTTATTCGCACCGATTTCGCCAAAGTGCTCTGGGACGGACCGCGCGGCAAAATGATCTCAGACATGTTGCCCATGCGACGTTTAGGGGAGCCAGAAGATATTGGTGAAGCCGCTCTCTACCTATCAGCAGGCGCTACTTGGATGACGGGCAACACCATGACTATCGATGGAGGCGAACTTATTCGTATCGCGGGCGAGTTACCTCTCGAAGAGGGTTGACCGCCACTAATTGGCGGATAGCACCTTTATTGGGCTGGACCTACGCCGTATGGATTTCACGATCTAGGACGGTACTCCTCAATGACGAGTTAAGCGGGAGCGGAGTGGCATGGCGCTTGCTTGTCGCAGGGATTTTCTTGACTCTGGCGTCAATGGTCCTCCTCCAACTGGCGCGAGGAGTGTCTAGTTGGAGATTTCTTCAAGCCTTATCCATCTGGTCTGTCGGCTTTTGGGTCATTCGAGGCGGCGGTATCTTGATCGATTCCCAATGGAGTTTGGGTTTCAAAACCGTGCATACATTGTTGATGATTGGAACCTTTACGTTGGTTGCCCTATCGGTAACAGGAAAAACAACTAGCTCGGCGACATGAGGCTAGAAAACCAATCCCACGTCGCAACAGGATCCTCGACCATCACGTTGTGTCCTAAGCCTGAGAAAACATGGGGCTCATCGGTCGACATGTCGACGTGATCACTCGGTGATACGAGCGGGTCGTGCTCTCCCAGAGACATGTGTACGGGTGTTAAAAGCCCACTGAACATTTGCGCAAACGGTGGTGAGCCTTCGACAACTAGGACACTCTTGGGATCTTGACGGACCCTCCATCCGTCCTCTACATGCACAATGCCAGATTCGACCAGAGAGCTATCCGAATCCACCCCGCCTAGCAGTCCGGAGAGTTTCAAGAACCAATCGGCAGCTCCGGCTCGATCATCAAAAAGTCTCGATGGCTTTGCTGCAACTTCAGGAAGCTTCGCGAGTTCTGTTTCAGTCCATACCAACTTCACTCCAATGGTCCCCAATAGCAAAGGTGTTGTGCCAAAGAATCCTGTTGCTAAAGCCGCGCCAACTCCACCTCCCATCGAATGCCCAAGCACTACATAGGGTTCGTTTACTTCTAGCAAATCGCTTACGTCCGACGCCATGGCACCGAAAGAGTAAGAGTCTGACCATTGAGCAGAGCCGTGACCGCGTAAGTCAGGTGCGATAACACGGCCTGACCAATTAGCAGTATTTGCGAAGGAGTCCCAGACACGACCAGTTGCTCCGAGTCCATGAAGCAAAACGATTGTTGGTTTATCAGAGGCCATCTGATCGATATTAATAGCGAATCTAAAGAACCCAGAGTTATCTGTGATTGAACTGGCGTTTAGCTAACATTTTTCCTTTTAAAGTGCCCAACAGAGCGAAAGCCGCTTGGCAATGGCACCATATAGCGATGCCTGGTAACCGATCACCTTTCCGAGGATGGAAGGTTGTCAATTCAGGCATTGTGATTCAGTTCATCCAAAGCGCTCTGATTATGCAGGCGATGGGTAGCTACCTCGTGGTGTTGGAGCGTCAATTTGGGTGGAGTAAGTCTGTTCTTTCTGCGGCGTTTTCAGTAAACCGTTTCGAATCAGCACTTTTGGGACCTCTGCAAGGTTGGATGCTTGACCGGTACGGCCCGAAGCGAATTGCGAGAATAGGTTCGTTTTTCCTAATAATCGGATTCGTCTGGTTTAGTCGTATACAAAATCTCTGGGAATTTTTTGCATCGTTTCTGTTTATAGCTATTGGGGCGGGGCTGAGTGGTTTCCTTACCGTGACGGTCGCCATAGTTCGCTGGTTCGAGCGTCGCCGAGCTCGTGCTCTAGCCACGGGGAGCCTAGGCTTCGCTGCTGGCGGACTAGCCGTACCCATAGTGGTGTGGTCTATGAACACAAACGGGTGGCGAGGTACAGCATCAGTATCTGGCGTCATGGCAGGCATAGCGGTCTATTTCTTTGCTCGGTACCTCGATGGTTATCCCAGCGATTATGGAGAAACTGTCGATGGGATGCCTCCCGAAGAAGTAGCAGAAGCTCCGGCCGCCGAAGGATTAACTTCGGTGCATTTCACAGCTAAAGAAGCGATCAGAACTCGGGCTTTTTGGATGATTTCTTTAGGTCATATGAGTGCGTTGTTTGTTGTGGGCGCTGTTATGGCTCACTTAGCTTTGTTTCTCACTTCCGAACGCGGGTACTCATTGCAGCAAGCAAGTTTTGTTGGTGCAGCACTTCCGATAATGCAAATAGTTGGTATGACAATCGGCGGTGCCCTGGGAGACAAGATCAATAAGCGATTAATAGCTTCGGTCGCCATGTTCGGGCATGCGGGAGGAATTCTTGTGCTTGCCTTCACGCAAAGTGGATGGATGATTGGAGTCTTTGTCGTGCTGCACGGACTGGCTTGGGGAGCGCGCGGT
>CEUA01086283.1_pt1 | contig 13500 bp, 12 predicted proteins | sample 361541 | NCBI WGS metagenome assembly CEUA01 (sample SAMEA2623079, study PRJEB7988) | marine metagenome | isolation source: saline water (ENVO:00002010), including
TCTTTAATCAAAGCAGGTGATCCTGTATCTTTAAAAAATATTTCTATTTTATCTCCATCTAATTGTGATGCTACATCAATAAGATATCTTGAGTTAAAGCTTATATCCAAATCATGGTCAAACTTTACACTTAAACTCTCTTTTCCATCTCCACTATTTGCGTTATTTACTGAGAGATTTAATACATCTTTTGATAAATTAAATTTAACACCATCTTTTTTATCCAGCGAAACTGAGGCTACTCTATCTACTGAGTCTAAGAATAATTTCAAATCAATTTCTAGCTTTTTTTTATTATCTTTAGGAATAACCTGAGCATAATTAGGAAACTTTCCATCTATTAATTTTGAAATTAAAATACTTCCATTTAGTTCAAATTTAATTTTTGATTTAATATTAGAAATTTTTACATCTCCTTCGTAATCTTCTAGAATAGAGCATAATTGAAATATTGTTTTTTTTGGCAATATGATTGGATCAAATTGAATTTTTTGATTTAACTTAAGTTTGGATATAGACATACGATGACTATCAGTTGAAGCTGCTGTTAAATAAAATTTATCCTCTGATTGGGTATGATGAATAAAAATACCACTTAAATAATGTCTTGTCTCATCGTTTGATACTGAAAACTTACATTTATTTAATAGCTTTAAAAGTTGCTTAGATTTAATTAAAAATTCATTTTCATTGAAATTTTCGTCTGTTAGTGGGAATTCAGATGGATTAATACAATTAAGATGGAAAATGGATTTTTCAGATTCTAACTGAAGCTTGCTTTCATCACTTAATGAAAAATTAATTTTTTTTCCTGAGGAAAATTTTCTTACAATATCATACATTATTGATGAAGTGGTAGTTGTTTTACCTTCTTCAAGAATTTCTACATTATTTATTGAATGTATAAAAATTAAATCTAAATCTGTAGCTGTAATAGTTAATTTTGAGTTACTTGCATCTAACAAAACGTTTGATAAAATTGGTAATGTACTTCTTTTCTCGATTACCCCTTGACAATAATTCAAAGATTTCTGAAGGTCTTGCTGATTAAGATTGAATTTCATTTTCTTTATTATAAAGAATTTGGTTTTTTAAATTTTCAATGTTTTTTTGTAATTCTGGATCTTGTGTAGATAGTTTTTCAATAGTTTTAACTGAGTGAATTATTGTTGTATGATCTCTATTTGAAAATTCACGTCCAATCTCTGGCAGAGATTTAGATGTAAGAATTTTTGTCAAATAAATCGCTGTTTGCCTAGGTCTAACCAAATATCTTGATCTCCTTGACGAAAGCATTTCATTTTTACTAATTTTAAAAAACTTACAAACAATAGACTGGATTAAATCAATAGTAATTTTATTTTCAGATAAATTTAACAGGTCTTTCAAAATTACTTTAGTTTCTGATAAATTTGGAATTTTATTATATATCCTAGAAAAGGAAAAAATTCTATTTAGTGCCCCAATTAATTCTCTAATACTAGTTTTAATTTCTGTACTGATAAATTTTTGAACTTCCAAAGGAATGGTTATTTGATTTAGATAAAATATATTTAATTCATCAATTTTTGTTTGCACAATTTTATTTCTGAGTTCATAATCTGGTTTTTGAATATCAATAACTAAACCTCCAGAAAATCGAGATCTTATTCTTTCTTGAATTCTAGACAGTTTACTGGGTGGCCTATCGGCCGAAACTATTACTTGAGAACCTTTATCCAACAAAGCATTAAAAGTATGAAAAAATTCCTCTTGCATTGCTTCTTTTCCATTCATAAATTGAATATCGTCGATTAGTAAAATATCAGTATTTCTAAAATACTCTTTAAATTTAACCATATCATTTGCTTTAATAGATTTAACAAACTGATACATAAATCTCTCTGCAGAAATAAACATAACTTTATTTTGAGCTTTTAAACTTAGGCCAATTGAATTCAATAGATGAGTTTTCCCCATACCAACACCACCATAAATATACAGTGGATTGTAATAAGAAATATTTTCAGAGACTTTTTTTGAAGCTTCAAATGCAAGTTTATTGCTTGATCCAATAACAAAATTTTCAAATTTTTTATTAGGGTCAATTCTATTATATTGTAAATGAGTATCTTTTATAAATGAGACATTTTCATTATTACTGCTAAATTTAGGTTTTTGATTTTGAAAATTTTCATTTAAATTTTCATCCTCTCCTTTTTCGCTAATTTTTAATTCAATTCTTGATATGCCTTTTTTATATGCTTTTATAATTTGTAGTATTTGATCTAAATATCTTGAAGTGATCCAGTCTCTAATAAATCTTGTTGATACGGATAATAAAACATAATTATTAAACTCTTCAACAAACTTTATTTTTCTAAGCCAGCTTTCATAAATATCACTACCAAGCTTATTTTTCATATCATTTTGGATAATGCTCCAATTAATTACATTCGAAGACGTATTTTCAGTATTTTTGTTTAAAATATTTTTATTATTCATAAGATATGAGAAGCTTTCCAATTAAAGATATAATTATATTATTGCAATAAAAAATTTTTAAATTTCAAAAAAAAATAAAATCTGTAAGTGCATTAGTTTTTTCGCAACCTGACGATGAATTTTTTAACTTTTAAAAAAAATTAAATCTACAAGTGAAAAAAAAAATTTAAACCAAAAGAAAAAAAAAATTAAAATAAAATTAATCTATATGTAGTAATTTTTTTAAAAAATAAATTATATTTAGTGTAAGTACCTTAAGTTGAAAAATCATTAATAATTAAGTCAACTTGAAGTAGTTAAATTTTAAAGTGAATTAATTTTTTTTGTAATTCTTGATATATTTCTTGATGCGTTCTTCTTTTTGATTATACCAGTTTTTGCAACTTTCATTAATTGCGAGTTAAGTTTAGGTAAAAATTCTAAGGCTTCCTTTTTTTTTTTGGATTCCAATAAAAGATTCATTTTTTTTATTGCATTTCTATACTTACTTTTTCTAGATTTATTAACAATAGTTTGTCTAGATATTCTTCGAATTCTTTTAATTGCTGATTTTGTGTTTGCCATTTTTTGGAGGTATAGCCGCTCAATTAACAACGGTCAACTGATTAATTTAATATTTTTGACAAATATTACAGTAGAAAGTTGATCTATTTGAAATATTTTTTTTTTTTATTATTCCACTACAATTTTTATTAGTACATTTTAAGTTTTCACGTTGATATACCTTAAATTGCTTTTGAAAAAAACCTGTATCACCATCGGTATTAGTAAAATTTTGTATTGAAGAACCACCTTTTTCAATTGCATTTTTTAAAACATATTTAGAATAGAAAATCAATTTTTTATAGTCAGCTAAAGATAGCTTTGAAGATTTTCTAAATGGATTAATTTTGCAAAAAAATAAAATTTCATTGGCATATATATTTCCTATTCCAGATATAAAACTTTGATCAATTAAATAGTTTTTTATGTTTTTTGATTTTCCAATAAGTTTATCTTTTAAATATTTTGTATTAAATTTTTTATCAAAAGGTTCTGGACCATATTTATTAAAATACTTTGTTAAATCCTTTCTATTAAAGAAAACTTTAAAAAAACCAAATCTTCTTGGATCATTATAAACTATTTTAAAATTATCAAAAAAAAACTCTACATGGTTATGTTTTTTTGGCAGGAATGGTGAGTGATAAAAACTTGAATTTGTAAAAGAACTATTTGTCTTTTTTTTAACTATATGAACTGTGCCTGACATGCCAAGGTGAAAAATACAATGAAAATCCTTTTCCAAATTAATTAAAATAAATTTTGAAAATCGAGAAATATCAAGAATTCTTTTATTTTTAAGTAACTTTTCAAAATCCTTGTGTATTTTAAATCTAAGATTTCTGTTTCTAACAATTGTTTTTTTTATTTTTTTAGATTTTATGTTTTTATAGAGTGATTGTTTAACTATTTCTACTTCTGGCAATTCTGGCATTTGATACTATATTACTCTTAATAAAAAAATTAAATACCATGAAACAATATTTACAAAATAAAAAAGGACTAGTGCAAAACGTATTTAATAATGTTTATGATAAATATGATCTTATGAATGATTTTATGTCTTTTGGCGTTCATAGATTTTGGAAAAAAGATTTAATAATGATGATGTCACCTAATATTAATAAAAAATTAATTGATGTTGCATGTGGTACTGGTGATATTGGAAAGTTATTTCTTGAAGTTGTAAAAAATAAAGGTCAAGTTTTTAATGTTGATCCAAACAAAAAAATGATTGAACAAGGGAAAAAAAGAATTGGATCTTTAAAAAATATTTCTTGGAAATTAGGCAAAGCGGAAAAGCTTGGATTTGAAAAAAACTTTTTTGATTATTATACAATTAGTTTTGGCCTTAGAAACACTAAAGATATTAATAAATCAATTAAAGAAGCTTATAGAGTATTAAAGCCTGGTGGTCGATTTCTATGTTTAGAATTTTCAAAAATTGAAAATTCTAATATAAATTTTTTATATAAAAATTACTCAAAATTAATACCTGAAATTGGTAAACTCATTGTTGGCAAAAGAGACCCCTATAGATACTTATTAGAAAGTATAGATAAATTTATAAGTCAGGATGAGTTAATCGATTTTATGAAAAAAAATGGTTTTAAAAAATGTTCATATAGAAATTTAAGTGGAGGCTTAGTGGCAATCCACTCTGGCTGGAAAGTCTAATGATTAAAAAAATTTATATCTTATTTAAGTTAGCAAGGAAATTAGCCATGTCAGATGCAATTAAAATAATTTCAAAAATACATGAACCACCACTAATAATAAAAGTTTTTTTTAGAATTTTTTCCTTTTCATTTAACAGAGGTATAAATAAAAATCACAGTTCCTCAGAGGAAGAAAGATTATGCGAGTCTATTCAAAGTATGGGTACTACATTTATAAAATTAGGACAGTTTTTAGCAACTAGACCAGACATAATTGGAGATGAGCTTTCAAAGCAACTAGAAAAACTTCAGGATAGACTGCCACCTTTTGAAAACTCAGAAGCAAGACAAATATTAAAGAAAAACCTTGGTGAAGATTTATTCAAATCAATAATTAATTTAAGTGAACCAGTGGCTGCTGCCTCTATAGCTCAAGTGCATAAAGCTCAGATAAATGACAATGGTAAAGTTAAAGATATAGCAATAAAAATATTAAGACCAGATATAAAAAAAGTTTTTAATGAAGAAATAGATGCATTGATGCTTTTAGCTTTCTTTATTGAAAATACAATTGTGAAGTCCAAAAGATTAAAACTTGTAGAAGTTGTTTTTTTGCTAAAAGAAATAACTAATCATGAAATGGATTTAAGATTTGAAGCAGCTGCAGCAAACGAATTTGCAGAAAATACTAAAAACGATATTGGTTTTTATGTTCCAAAAATTTATTGGAATTATACAAGTGAAGAAGTTCTTACGTTAGATTGGGTTGAAGGAACTTCAATTAGAGAGAAAAATTTATTAGAATCAAATAAAATTAATACAGATAATATTGCTTCTGATATTATACAACATTTTCTAAGACACGCAGTAAGAGATGGTTTTTTTCACGCAGATATGCATCAAGGTAATTTGTTTGTAGATAAAAATGGTCAAATAATTCCAATAGATTTTGGAATCATGGGTAGATTAGATAAATTAAATAGACGCTATTTAGCTGAAATTTTATTTGGTTTTATTCAAAGAGATTATAAAAAAGTTGCTGAAGTCCATATCGTTGCTGGATTAGTGCCAAATAATGTTAATGTAGATGAGTTAGCTCAAGCACTTAGATCTATTGGAGAGCCAATATTTGGCCAATCAGTTAAAGATATTTCTGGGGGCAAACTATTAAAACAACTATTTGAAATAACAGAAAAGTTTAACATGCCAACACAACCTCAACTGCTTTTATTACAAAAAACAATGGTAGTAGTTGAAGGAGTCGCAAGAAAACTTAATCCTAATACAAATATTTGGGAAACTTCAAAACCTGTATTAGAAAACTGGCTTAAAGATACTAAAGATCCAATTTCTAATTTTACAGAAACTTTAAAAGAGTCTGCAGAAGTTTTAAAAAGGCTGCCAGAACTGCCAAAAATTATGGATAAAGCAAATCAAGCATTAACCTTTATGGCTAGTGGTCAAATACCACAAAATTCAAAATCATATTCAGCTTTAAAAAATAAAGAATTGGAAATGAAATCCTTCAGAAATCAAAGTATAATTGGATTATTATTGCTTGTATTTTTAGGCTTCATAGTATTTTAATTTCAAAATGAATAATTTAGATAACAAAAAAGTTCTACTAGTTATTTGTGGGGGTATTGCTGCATATAAAAGCTTGGAAATAATTAGACTTTTAAAAAAAAGGGGTTCTTTAGTTAAAACTGTATTAACAAAAAATGCACAAAAATTTGTAACCCCTTTATCGATAAGTTCATTGTCACAAGAAAAAGTTTATTTAGATTTATTCGATCACGATAATGAAGCTGAAATGGATCACATATCCCTATCAAGATGGGCTGATGTGATATTAATAGCTCCAGCAACTGCAAATACTATATCAAAACTAATTCAAGGATCCGCAGATGATTTAGCATCTACAGTAATTTTAGCATCAAATAAGCAGGTTTTTATTGCCCCAGCTATGAATGTGAGGATGTGGGAACATCCTTCAAACAAAGATAATTTAAAAAAAATTATAAATATTGGCTACAAAGTTATAGGACCAGAGATTGGTGAAATGGCTTGTGGAGAATTCGGTGAAGGTAAAATGACTGAGCCTAACGATATAATTGATCACTTAGACTCATATTTTAAAAATATAAAAAAAAATAATAAATTCAAAGCTTTAGTGACAGCTGGACCTACTCATGAATATATAGATCCAGTTAGATTTATTTCAAATAGATCAAGTGGCAAACAAGGATATGAAATTGCAAAATCTCTAGTTAAAAACGGCTTTGAAACAACATTAATTTCAGGTCCAACTAATTTAGAGCCAGTGCCAAATTTAAAACAAATCAATATTAACTCTGCAGATGAAATGTATGATTTAACGTTAAAAAGTCTACCTGTAGATGTAGCAATTTTTTCTGCTGCCGTAGCAGATTATAAAATAGAGAATATAGAAAAAAATAAGATAAAAAAAAAAGAAACTATTGATTTAAAGTTACAAAAAAACGTAGATATACTTTCACATATATCCAATCATAATTCCCTACGTCCAAAAATTGTTATTGGTTTCGCTGCAGAAACACTTGATTTGGCTGAAAATTCAAAAAAAAAATTGTTAGAAAAAAACTGTGATTGGATAATAGCTAATGATGTCTCTGACAAATCTATAGGTTTCGACTCTGATTTTAATGAAGTATCTATTTTTTATAAAAGTAAAAATTTTGAAAAATTTCCAAAAATGAAAAAATCTGTTTTGGCAGATGAAATCGTAAAAAAAGTAATTTATCAATTAAATTAATGGTTAAGGTTTTATTAAAAAAACTTGATCCAGAAGTTTTACTACCATCCTATAAAACAAGAGGTTCGTCAGGGATGGATCTAATGGCATTTTTAAAAGAGCCGATTAAAATCCTTCCGAGTACATCGTGTTTAATTCCTACAGGAATTTCTATAGCTATCCCAGAAGATGTTGAAATACAAATAAGACCAAGATCAGGCCTGGCGGCAAAATCAAATATTTCAGTTTTAAACACTCCAGGAACAATTGATAGTGATTATAGAGGTGAATTAAAAATTATATTATTTAACCATGGAAAAAAGGATTTTATTGTAAATAATAATGATCGAGTAGCACAGATGGTTTTAATGCCTATTTTAAAAATAGATTTTGAAGAAGTTAACGAACTTCCAGAAACAATGAGAGGTTCTGGAGGATTTGGATCTACTGGAAAATGAAAAATAATTTAAATAAAAGAGTTATCGAAAGATACTCTCGTCAAATTATATTGAAAAATGTTGGTGTAGTTGGTCAAAAAAATATATTTAATTCAAAAGTGCTGATCATTGGGGCTGGTGGATTAGGATGCCCAATAATTGATTATTTAAGTAGATCAGGCGTAGGAACTATTGGTGTAGCTGATTATGATAAAGTTACACTATCAAATATTCACCGACAATCATTATATAATTCTCAAGATATAGGGAAACATAAAGTTGAAGTCCTTAAAAAAAAAATTAAGCTAATAAATCCATATACCAAAATTAAAACTTATAAAAAAAAAATTAATAAAAACAATATAGATAATATAATTAAAAATTTTGATATTATTGTTGATGGATCAGATAATTTTAAAACAAAATTTTTAATAAATAAATATTCAATTAAATATAAAAAAATTTTGATACTAGGTGCTATAAGTAAATTTGATGGGCATGTTTTTACATTTAATTTTAAACATAGAAAAACTGCATGCCTTAAATGCTTCTACCAATCAGAGCCTTCAGATGAGGTGCTCAACTGTGAAACTGAGGGAATTATAGGCCCTGTAGCTGGAATAATAGCAAATATTCAAGCTAATGAAGTATTAAAAAAAATATTAAATATTGGTGTAGATCTTCAAAATTCCATTTTAATTGTAAATTTACTTTCACTAAAATTTAAAAAAGTATCTTTTACGAAAAAAAGAAAATGTATATGCGAAAGCTAATTTTTTTTTTAATCTTAGTTTTTAATCAGTCTAGTTTTGCTATCGAAAATAGTCACTTTCTTATACTAAAACATAATAAAGTTAATGTAAGATATGGTCCAGGTCTGGACTATGATATTAAATATATTTATAAAAAAAAATATTTACCTGTTAAAGTTATTGATAAAAAAGAAAATTTTAGAAAAATAGTTGATTTTAAAAAAAATAGTGGATGGATACATTCTTCTCAGCTAAAGAAAGGTAAATCTTTTATTTTATTAAAAGAAGAAATTTTATATTCAAAACCTACTAAATATTCAAATCCTTTAGTAAAAATATCAAAAGGAAAGCTCTTACAGAGTAAAAAATGTCAGAAAAAATGGTGTAAAATAAAAACTGATAATTACTCTGGGTGGATCGAAACTAACTATATTTGGGGTAGTATTAATTGAATTTTATTTTATATCAAAACGATCTAAATTCATTACCTTATTCCAAGCAGATACAAAGTCTGAAATAAATTTTGGCATAGCATCTTCACATGCATAAACTTCAGCTATCGCTCTCAACTGTGAATTTGATCCAAATAATAAGTCAGCTCTTGTTCCAGTCCACTTTACTTTATTTATTTTTCTATCTCTGCCCTCAAACAAAGTTTCTTCCTTATTTGTCTCTTTCCAAGTTGTATTCATATCTAACAAATTGATAAAGAAATCATTTGTTAGTGCTTCTTTTTTTTTTGTGAATACACCATGTTTTGAGCCATCATAATTTGAATCCAAAACTCTCATCCCTCCAACTAAAACTGTCATTTCAGGAACTGTGAGTTTCATTAACTGTGCTTTATCAATTAGCATTTCTTCTGCAGGTATAGTTGATTTGTGTGATGAGCCGTTTGTTTTTGTTGTTACATAATTTCTAAATCCATCAGCTTTTGGTTCAAGTAATCCAAAAGAAAATACATCTGTTTGTTCTTGTGATGCATCTCCTCTTCCTGGTGTGAATGGAACTTTAATTTTATGACCAGCTTTTTTAGCTGCTTTTTCTAAAGCTGCACATCCACCTAAAACAATTAAATCTGCTATAGAAACTGATTTTTTTTTAGTATCAAAACCTTTTTTAATTTTTTCTAAACTTTTGATCACTTTTGATAGTTGAGCAGGATTATTAACTTCCCAATTTTTTTGCGGCTCTAATCTTATTCTTGCACCATTTGCACCACCTCTTTTATCAGATCCTCTAAAAGTTGATGCTGAGGCCCAAGCTGTGGAAACTAATTGTGATACTGAAAGGCCAGATTTTGCTATTTTTATTTTAAGAATATCAATATCTTTTTTTTTAAGTTTATATTTAGATTTTGAAATTGGATCTTGCCAAATTAATTCTTCTTTTGGAACGTCTGGGCCTAGGTAGCAAGCTCGTGGCCCCATGTCACGGTGCGTAAGTTTAAACCAAGCCCTTCCGAAGGCATCTGCAAATTCTTTAGGATTGTTATGAAAATGTCTTGAAATTGGTCCATAATTTGGATCCATTTTTAATGACAAGTCTGTAGTCTGCATCATAGGAAGATTTTTTTTTGATTTTTCATGTGCGTCGGGTGTCATTTCAATATCGTGACCGTTTCTTTTAGGTTTCCATTGATGTGCACCAGCTGGACTTTTTGTAAGTTCCCAGTCATAGCCAAATAAATTATCAAAATAACCCATATCCCATTTTGTTGGGTTGCTTGTCCAAGCGCCTTCTATACCACTGCTTATAGTATCAACTCCTAAACCGCTTTTGTAATTACTATTCCAACCAGTTGCTTGTTCCTGAATCTTTGATCCTTCTGGCTCTGGTCCCTTATGTGATTCTGGCGCTGCACCATGAGACTTACCAAATGTATGTCCTCCTGCAACAAGTGCAACTGTTTCATAGTCGTTCATTGCCATTCTACCAAAAGTTTCCCTAATATCATGTGCTGCAAGTAAAGGATCAGGGTTGGCATCTGGTCCTTGAGGGTTTACATAAATTAGACCCATATGAGATGCACCTAATGGCTGCTCTAGATCTCTTTTGCCGCTATAACGGTTTACACCAAGCCATTCTTTTTCTGATCCCCAATATATGTCTTCTTCTGGCTCCCATATATCTTCTCTTCCTGCTCCAAAACCAAAAGTTTTAAATCCCATTGACTCTAGAGAGATATTTCCAACCAAAATAAATAGGTCTGCCCATGAAATTTTTTTTCCATATTTCCTCTTAATCGGCCAAAGTAAAAGTCTTGCTTTATCTAAGTTTACATTGTCTGGCCAACTGTTAAGAGGTGCAAATCTTTGATTTCCAGTTCCAGCTCCACCTCGACCATCACCAGTTCTGTATGTACCAGCTGCGTGCCATGCTAGTCTTATAAAAAGTGGTCCGTAATGGCCATAATCCGCAGGCCACCAATCTTGAGAGTCTGTCATTAACTTGTATAAATCTTTTTTTAAAGCCTTGAAATTCAGTTTTTTAAACTCTTTTGCATAGTCAAATTTTTTATCCATAGGATTAACTAAAGAAGAGTGTTGACTTAAAATTTTTAAATTTAAACTATTTGGCCACCAATCTCTATTTGAGGTACCTTTGCCAGTCGGATGTTTCGGCGGTGTTCCAGCGCCTGTAAACGGACATTTTGATTGTTCTTTAATTAATTCTCCACTCATATGCCTTAATTTATAATGATTCTAAACTACTGTCAATATAGCAGAATTGTCCTAGTGTGATTTAATTATTTTGTAATATTTGATTTTAATTACTATTTGCAATTTTGACTAAGACTTCTATTGACTTAATTTTTTTCCCAGGAATAGTCTTTTTTATTCTTATTTTACCAACATCCTTATCTTTTAAATCAATAAGCTCATTTGTGCTTTCATTGAAGAAGTGATGATGGTTTGTTACGTTTGTATCAAAATAACTTTTGCTACTATTTATTGAAATTTCTTTTAAATAGTCTTTTTTTTTAAAAGCGTGAACAGTATTGTAAATTGTTGCTAGTGATATTTTTTCTTTAGATTTTTCTTTTAATAAATTGCTCAAATAATCTATCGAGAAATGGAAAGTACTTTTTCTGTCGAATAATAATTTGCAAATTTCTATTCTTTGTTTTGTTGGTCTTAAGCCAGAAGATCTTAATTTTTCTACAAATATGTCTTTATTTCTCATTTTTTTGCCTAATTTATAAGTATTCTCTGTAAATTCTATATTATAATAATGTTAAATAAAGTAATAAATGCCTAAGTTTATGAATAAAAAATCATCCTATAATTATGAAGAATTGATAGATTGTGGAAATGGTAAGCTTTTTGGCGCAGGAAATGCTAGACTTCCACTTCCTCCAATGCTCATGTTTGACAGAATAACAGAAATTAGCGAAAGTAAGGGAGCTTTTAAAAAAGGAATAATTAAAGCGACGCTTGATATAAAGGATGAACTTTGGTTTTTTAATTGCCATTTTAAAGATGATCCTGTTATGCCAGGCTGCCTTGGGTTAGATGCTATGTGGCAACTAGTTGGATTTTATTTAGGTTGGCTTGGAAACCCAGGAAAGGGAAGGGCATTAGGAGTTGGAACTGTAAAATTTACTGGAGAAGTTCTAAAAAATGTAAAAGAAGCGACTTATGAAATTGATATGAAAAGAATTCTTGTAAAAGAAGGAGCAACTGTTGGATTAGCAAATGGAATGCTTAAAGCTGACCAAAAACAAATATACTCAGCAGAAAATTTAAAAGTGGGGTTATTTAAATAATGAAAAGAGTAGTTATAACTGGTATTGGAGTAGTGTCGTGTTTAGGAAATAATCAGGAAGAAGTTTACCAATCACTATTAAATTCAAAATCAGGAATAACTTTTTCTGAAGAATATAAAGAATACAATTTAAAAAGTAACGTACACGGCAAACCAAATATTAAACTTGAAGATCACGTTGATAGAAAGTTTATTAGATTTATGGGACCTGGCTCAGCATATAATTATATTTCGATGGCTGAAGCAGTTAAAGACTCGGGATTAGAAGAAAAAGATGTAAGTAATATCTCTACAGGAATGATTATGGGCTCTGGAGGACCATCTATACAAAATGTTATTTTAGCTGCAGATAAGACAAGAGAAAAAAATCCAAAAAAAATGGGTCCCTTTGTTGTTCCAAGAACTATGTCAAGCACTGCATCTGCAACCCTTGCTGTTCCATTTAAAATTAAAGGTGTGAATTATACAATTAGCTCCGCGTGTGCAACTAGTGGACATTGTATTGGGAATGGAATGGAATTAATTCAGTTAGGAAAACAAAAAATTGTTTTTGCTGGTGGAAGTGATGAAGTTCATTTTGCGATGACAGCAATGTTCGATGCTATGACAGCTTTATCATCAAAATATAATGATGCCCCACAAACTGCCTCAAGACCATATGATAAAACGAGAGATGGTTTTGTAATATCAGGTGGAGGAGGTGTTTTGGTTTTGGAAGAATATGAACATGCAAAAGCAAGAGGAGCAAAAATATATGCTGAATTAACAGGATATGGTGCTACTTCTGATGGTTACGACATGGTTGCTCCATCTGGAGAAGGTGCAGTACGATGTATGCAGTTAGCTTTAGCTACATCAAAAAATAAAATTGATTATTTAAATACTCATGGAACCTCTACGCCAGTTGGAGATATAACTGAGTTGAAGGCTGTTGGAGAGGTTTTTAAAGATAGTATTCCTAAAATAAGTTCTACAAAATCTCTTTCGGGTCATTCACTTGGCGCTACTTCAGTTCATGAAGCAGTTTACAGTTTAATAATGATGAAAAATAATTTTATTTCAGCTTCTATAAATATAAATGATAT
>CEUA01231650.1_pt1 | contig 13483 bp, 12 predicted proteins | sample 361541 | NCBI WGS metagenome assembly CEUA01 (sample SAMEA2623079, study PRJEB7988) | marine metagenome | isolation source: saline water (ENVO:00002010), including
AGTGATGTAAAAAAAGCTTGTCACAAAATGATAAGTAAGGATTTATTTATCATTTTTACAAAACCTAAGAAGCCTCTGAATGAAATATTAGCGTATCTAGAAGAACATCTAAGATACCAGATTGCTCTTGAAGAAGAGGGTATTTTATTTGCTGCTGGTCCTTTTTGGTCAGAAGATAGTTTAAGCTGGAGTGGTGAAGGCATGATTATTATAAGAGCTAGTAATTTTGATCATGCAGTTGAGATTGCCTCTAATGACCCAATGCATAGATCTAAAGTACGAAGTTTCGAAGTCAGACCATGGATGTTATGTGAAGGTTCTATGACTATTGAGCTTAATCACTCAAAAAAAACTTATAAGATAAAATGATTATTTTAAACTAGCCCTAGTAGCTTAGGTACTATAAGAGAAATAATAGGCACATAGGTTATTACAATTAGCACTCCTAGAAGCACGATTAGCCAGGGTAGGGATGCTTGGATTACTTTTTCCATAGACATATTCGCAACACCAGCTGTAACAAATAAATTTAGTCCAACTGGAGGAGTAACTAATCCCATTTGCATATTTAAGACCATAATAATACCTAAATGTATTGGATCTATGCCCAGCTCTAATGCAATAGGGTATACAATAGGGGTTAATATAAGAACAACTGAAGTTGGCTCCATAAAATTACCAGCAGCCAGTAAAAGTATATTCAGCACTATCAAGAAGCCCCATGCTGGCAGACCAAGACTAATTATCCATTCCGAAGCTACTTGCGGTATTTGCTCAGTCGTTAGAACATTAGCGAATACATAAGCATTAGCGATAATAAACATTAGCATTACAGTTACTTTAGCGCTATCAGTTAAAACTTTAGGAACTTCAGTAAGTTTAATGTCTTTATAGATAAAAACAGCAATAAAAAAAGCATATACAGCCGAAACAGCAGCAGCTTCTGTAGGAGTAAATATACCACTATATATTCCTCCAAGAATGATAAATAAAAGAAGCAATCCCCAAAAGGCATCTAACCCTCTTTTTACGGTGTCTTTAAGACTTACCTTTTTTTGTCTCGGTAAATTCTGTTTCCGAGCAATAATAGCTACGGTAGTAATCATTACTATTGTTAGGAAAATACCTGGAAGCAATCCAGCTATAAATAAATTTCCAATTGAGGATTCAGTTACTGCACCATAGATGACCATTACAAGAGAGGGCGGTATTAAAATTCCTAAGGTTCCTGCATTACAGATAACGCCTGCAGCAAATTTTTCTGAGTAACCAGATCTAATCATTCCAGCGATCATTACACTGCCTACAGCTACCACTGTTGCAGGAGCAGAGCCTGAGACAGCAGAAAAAAATGCACAAGCTAATAAAGAAGCCATCGCTAGGCCACCTCTATAGTGCCCTACCAGTGCGTTGGCAAAGTCAATCATTCTTCTTGCAACGCCTCCAGTTGTCATAAATGTTGCGGCTAGGATAAAAAAAGGAACTGCAAGTAAAGGGTAAACTTGCATAGTATGAAAAAATTTCTGTGAAACTGATAACAATGACTGGTCGGTAAAAATTAGCATTGTAGATATGCTTGCAATCCCTAAAGATATAGCAACAGGGACTCCTATTGCTAGCCCGAGAAAAAGAATTATAAGAAGGAAAATAGCGCTCATTAGTTTTTAACTCAATTATCTTTATCTGCTTTATGTGTAGTATGACCAAGGCTAGTTTGCCCACCATTAAGTATTTTTATTCCCAGTTGTATAAATCTATATGCAAGAAGAGAAAATCCAATAGGCAGCATACTAGTTAGTGCCCATCTTGGTAATGGAATATCTCTAGCGTTGTTTCCTAAATCAATTAGTCTATCTACAAAAATAAAACCACCATAAAACATTAATGCTGAATATAATAAACATACAAAGATAGCCATCATTGCCATTATTTTTTTTGGAAAAGGAGGCAGCATATTGCTTACAAGATCAACAGCTATATGTGAATTTGTTCTTACACCATAGGCCATTCCAACTAACACAAGCCAGGCAAAAGAATAGGTAGTTGCTTCTAAGGACCAAACCCATCCGGTACCAAATGCTCTCAAAATAACTTGCACAAAAGTTAGAATAGTCATGAAGGCTAATGTTGTAGCCATAAAAATTTCTTCTAGCTTATCTAAAGCATACGAGGATTTTTTAGGTATAATTTTCGACATTTTTTAACCTAGTTGTTTATGTTTATTGCAGCTTCTAATCTTTCTGTTCCAATTTGTTCCGAAAACTCTTCCCAGACTGGCCGCATTGATTCTTGCCATTTAGCTAATTGATCTAATGATGGATTGATAATCTCGTTTCTATTTTCCTGTATAACCTTTTCTTTACCTTCTTGATTAATTATTTCAGAACGCATATTTCCCCATCTACTTACTTCATCCATGATCTCTTCCAAGCCAACCCTTATATCTTCTGGTAATTGATTCCAAAAAGAGGGATTAACGGCAACTAAATAACCAACATATCCATGATTTGTTTCCATTATATATTCTTGAACTTCATAGAATTTAGCAGAATAAATATTTGCCCAAGTATTTTCTTGAGCATCTATAGCGCCAGTTTGAAGAGCTTGATAAACCTCTCCTAGCGCCATTTTTTGAGGGTTGCCACCAATGGCTTGAACCTGTGCTTGTAGAACATCAGATTCCATAATTCTAAAATTAAGCCCATCAGCATCTTGTGGTTCATTAAGAGCACGAGTAGCGGTAAATATTTTCATACCATTATGCCAAAAATTTAGCCCTTTAAACCCTCTATCTGTTAGCTCTTCTAGTAGTGATTGACCAGATGGCGATGATTGAAATTTTTCAATAGATTGTAAATCTGGAAAAAGAAATGGCAGATCAAATATTTGAAATGCTTTTGTAAGCCGATCAAACTTCGAGAGAGAGACCGCAATCATCTGTATCTCTCCGAATGCAAGAGCTTCTAGTGAATCATCATCGTTCATGAGCTGGCTAGAAGGATAAACTTCAACAACAACCCTACCAGGAAATCTTTCTTCAGTTAGCTCTTTAAATCTTTGAGCAGCTTGACCTTTAGGAGTTGCTGGAGCAGTTACATGAGGAAACTTAATTATATAAGGACCCTCGGTTGTATCATTACTACAGCTAGCAATAACAAAAAAAATAAAGATAAAAATTAAATATTTAGTATTGTTTAAAAAGCAATTCTTCATTTCATTTCCTATAAGATATTTTAAGTTAATTTATTTTTGGCCCAATATTTGTCTGAAGATTTAACTTCTTCAAGTTTTTCAGCATTTTCCAGTCCTTCTGCTAGGCCACTAGAGCTCCCAGCCATTACCTGGTGGTGATCAAGGTTTAATGTTCTTAGCCACCTTTGCTGACCCATGGTTAATGCAATAAAGAAACCCAGTTCAACTATTTCTGGTTCACTAAAGTGCTTATGAAGTGAATCCCATAGCTCATCATTAGTTTGTAAGTCCCAAGTTATTGCTTCGGCATATGATAGAGCTGTTTTTTGTTTCTCATCATACCTATTAGATTTTTCAAAATTAAGTAAATCAAAATAATCCTCTTTCACTATACCTTTTGCTTTTGTAGATCTTTGATTTCCACAGTATTCACATTTAACCGAATGAGAAACATAAATTCTACAGAGTTCTTTGATCGAATTTTCTAATACACCCTCATAAAAAGAATCTTTCCATACTTTAGCAAAACCAAAAAAAATTTCTGGCACATGCGCTCTTATAGACTGACTTTCTGGACGAGGAGTGCCTATTTCTGCGCATCTTTTAAGCTCTGAAACCATATTAGGATCCTTAATATCTTCCGGCTTAATATAGCTAATTCTTGGTTTATTCATTTCTATGCTCGCTTTTCTCTAATTATTGCATAAAATTAACTTTTCTGAGGAGCAAATTTTGATTGTTTTATCTAATGAGATACTAGTTATATTATTTGCATTAATGGTTGCCGGCTTTACGAAGGGGCTCACAGGTCTCGGTTTGCCTATGGTGAGTGTTCCAGTTCTTGCAAATTTTTTTGGCGTCGAGCAAGCCGTAATGATAATTATAATCCCAGTTTTGGTTACTAATATTTGGCTAATGATTAGCCTAAGAGATTGCTATCCAGAAGTGCCTGAACTAAGGCGAATTGTTTTTTTCGGAATACCTGGAGCAAGTATTGGAGCGTTTTTGCTTTACTATTCTCCTGAAAAACTATTAGCATCACTATTAGCTTTTTGGATATTGATATATTTATTGATAAGCATATTTCGGAGCAATTTAATCTTATCTCAGGTAACTAGGAATATTGTTGCACCCTACGTAGGTTTTTTTTCAGGAATATTGCAGTCAAGCAGTGGAATATCTGCTCCAGTAGTAGCATCTTATGTAGATGCTATAAAAATTTCACCTAAAGCATATGTTTTTACTGTGGCTTCTATTTTTACTGCTCTATCAGGCACTCATTTTATTATTCTTATTTTTTTACAAGCATATTCTAAGATGGTTTTTATTGAGGGTTTGTGGGCAGTTTTACCAACAGTTATTTTTGTTGCGTTAGGCTCAAAGTTTAGAACATTTATGTCTCCACTAATATTTCGAAGAATTATAAAAGCTTTATTAGTGATGATGGCTATTAGATTGATATATAACAATTGGTTTATTTAAGGATATTGATAAAATCTGTAGTAAGAATGTTATTAATAACCCTATCAGCATTTCGCTAGGTAAGTTAAAATAAGCTAATAATTATCTGATTTAGGGTAGTGGAGATTTAATGCCAACTTACATTTATGAGACTTTAGTAAAAGCTAGCGAAGCTCCTGAGCGCTTTGAAATTTTTCAAAGAATGTCAGAAGCTCCTTTACTTACACACCCTGAGAATGGCAAGCCGATAAAAAAAATTATTACTGGAGGACAGGGTATTAGGCGGAATGTAATTAGGAGAAGTACAGTTATTAATAAATCTTTACCAGCTGCAACTGCTTGTAAGTGCGCTAAGTCAGCTGGACATCATGGACATAATCACTAGTTAAAATAAGGATTAGATATTAATGAAAGATGATTTAAATACTAATTGGAATTGGGATAGGCCTATTGCTTCATCTGGAAGGATGAATGTAGATTTTGAACAGAGAGTTAATTTTCAACGATTAAGGAAATATCGTGTAGCAAGAACTCGACAGGCGTTGAAGAATTCGAATTTAGGTGCAGTCTTGTGCTTTGATAATAATAATATTAGATATATCACTAGTAGTGTTATAGGAGAGTGGGCTAGGGATAAAATTTGTAGATATACTCTTATGACTGGTGACTGTGAGCCTTATCTATGGGATTTTGGTTCAGCAGCAGCTCATCATAGGATTTATGCTCCATGGCTTGAAAATGATAGATGCAGAGCAGGCATGCTTGGACTGAGGGGTTCTGTTTCTGAGGAGGCAGGTTTATTTAAAGGTGCTGCAAAAGAGATAGCTTCATTATTAAAAAAAGAGGGAGTCGCTGATATGCCATTAGGAGTAGATGTTTGTGAGCCTCCTATGATGTTTGCGCTTCAATCTGAAGGGATAGAAGTTAGAGATGCACAGCAAGTAATGCTTAATGCTCGTCAAATAAAAAATATTGATGAAATTGAATTATTAAATTCTGCAGCCTCAATGGTTGATGGCACATATCAGCTGATTGCGGAAGTGCTTAAACCAGGCATAAGAGAAAATGAGATAGTGGCTATTGCAAATAAGCAGCTTTACGATGCTGGTTCTGATGATGTTGAAGCAATTAATGCAGTTTCAGGGGAAAGATGTAGCCCTCATCCTCATAATTTTACTGATCGAATGTACAGACCAGGCGACCAAGCTTTTTTTGATGTTATCCAATCATACATGGGATATAGAACTTGTTATTATCGCACTCTTAATGTTGGCTCATCAACACCTGCTCAAGAAGATGCTTATCGTCAGGCAAGGGAATGGATAGATGCAGCTATTGAGCTTATTAAGCCTGGAATGACTACAGATAAGATTGCCAAGAAGTGGCCCAAGGCGCAGGATTTTGGCTTTGCTAATGAAATGGAAGCTTTTGGTTTGCAGTTTGGCCATGGATTAGGCTTAGCCCTTCATGAAAGACCTATAATCAGTAGACTTGTTTCGCTGGATAATCCATTTGAGCTAGAAATTGGGATGGTGTTTGCACTAGAGACATATTGCCCAGCAGCGGATGGTAATGGAGCTGCAAGAATTGAAGAGGAGGTTGTAGTAACACCTTCTGGTTGTGAGATAATTACATTATTTCCAGCCAAAGACCTGTTTATTGCAAATAAATATTAATTTAATTAGGACTGAATTTAATGAAAACAGAATTATTTATCGGCGGTCAATGGTGTAAAGCTTCAGATGATGCTACTTTTCCGATTATTGATCCATCTACCGAGAAGCCAATTGCTGAAGTATCAAGCGCAACTATAGATGATGCCAATAGAACTATACAGATTGCAGATAAAGCAGGTAAAGAATGGGCTAAGCGCTCTCCCAGAGATCGTGCTGAAGTTTTAAGAAAAGCTTGGGAGCTACTTTCTTCTAGAAGAGATGATATAGCTGAATATATTGTAAGAGAGAATGGCAAGGCTCTTCCAGATGCTATAGGTGAAACAAATTATGCAATAGAGTTTTTTAGATGGTATTCAGAAGAAGCTGTTAGGAACTATGGAGAGATACTTACTTCTCCAGCTGGGGGTAATAAGATTGTTGTTCTTCACCAGCCAATTGGGGTAAGTGTTTTAGTTACGCCTTGGAACTACCCTGCTGCAATGGCGACAAGAAAAATAGCACCAGCTATAGCTGCTGGTTGTCCTGTGATTTTAAAGCCAGCTTCTGATACACCATTAACGGCACTACTAGTTGCAGAAATTCTTGCTGAAGCAGGTATACCAGATGGAGTTATGAATGTTATTCCTTCAAGAAGATCAGGAGAGATTGTTAGTGCTATGCTCCATAATCCACTTGTCAGGAAGCTTTCATTTACTGGTTCTACAGAAGTAGGTAGAAATTTGCTTAAGGAGGCTTCTGATTGTGTAGTGAATTGTTCTATGGAATTAGGTGGCAATGCTCCTTTCCTTGTTTTTGATGATGCAGATATTGATGATGCGGTTTCTGGGGCTATGATTGCTAAAATGAGAAATGGTGGAGAAGCGTGCACTGCTGCTAATAGGTTTTATGTGCATGATAAGGTGTACCAAGAGTTTTCCGAAAAGTTTTCTTCAGCTATGTCAGCAATGAAAGTAGGACCAGGTCTAGAACCAGGCGTTGAACTAGGCCCAATGGTTAATGAGTGGGCAATTAAAGATATTGATGTATTAGTTCAGGACGCTAAGAATAAGGGTGCTGAAGTTTTAGCAGGCGGAGCCCCTCTTGATCAGTTGGGATACTATTATCCCCCAACAGTTCTCGCAAATGTTTCTAGCGATGCAAAGATACTTAAAGAAGAGGTATTTGGACCGGTTGCTCCAATAGTTAGCTTCACAGACGATGATGAAGTAGTGAGCTTGGCTAACAATACTGAATATGGCTTAGTATCTTATCTTTATACAAAAGATAGTGGTCGAGGCTTAGCTATTTCAGAGCGTTTAGATGCAGGTATGATTGGCTTGAATAGAGGCCTAGTATCTGATCCAGCAGCTCCTTTTGGTGGAACTAAGCAAAGTGGATTGGGCAGGGAAGGTTCACATGATGGAATGATGGAATATATGGAAAAAAAATATATTGCGGTTGAATGGTAATTATAATAAAAAAATAGAGGTGTAAATATGTCAGATTTAAAAGGTTATACAATTGGCTGGATAGGCGTTGGTCGTATGGGTTTTCCTATGGCAAAGAGACTAATAGAGGCTGGATGTGATGTTTCTATCTTTAATCGTACAAAGAGCAAAGCGGAACCCTTAGAAAAGATAGGGGCGAAACTTGTTGATGTTCCAGGAGAGTTAAGCGATAGAGATATTGTTTTTACAATGGTTTCAACCTCAGATGATTTGTTATCAGTGACTTTTGGAGATAATGGTTTATTTACGAATGATTCATTACCAAAAATGCTTGTAGATTGTTCTAGTGTGTCAGAAGAAGCATCTGCTGATGTAAGAACAAAGTTAAGTGAATTAGGCGTAGATATGTTAGCTGCACCTGTTAGCGGAAATGGTAAGGTTGTTAAAGCTGGTAAGTTAACTATTGTTGCATCTGGACCTAAAGAATCTTTTGATATGGCTGAGCCTTATCTTGATAAAATTGGAAGAGGTGTTACCTATGTTGGAGAAGGAGAACTCGCAAGAATGGTTAAGATTTGTCATAACCTCTTGTTAGGTGTCTATTCTCAATGTTTGGCTGAAATTACCGTCCTTGCTGAGAAAGGAGGAGTTCCTCGACATGCCACAATGGATTTTATAAATAATAGTGTTATGGGTTCAATGTTTTCGCAATACAAGACACCAGCATTTGTTACTCTAGACATGACACCAACATTTACTCCAGCGCTTCTAAGAAAAGATTTAGATTTAGGCTTAAAAGCTGGTGAAAGTCTTGGAGTGGATTTGCCGGTAACTGCTGCTACTCGAGAAATGGTCCAGAGAACTATTGATGCAGGCCACGATCATACTGACTTCTTAGTTTTGCTTGAAGAACAGGCTAAAGCTTCAGGTTTAGAACTAAGCCCTGAAGATGCTGAAGTGAGCGATGGCCTTTAGTTTATTAATTGATTTAATATAATTTATTTGAGTCAGAAGATTAAAAGATTTCCTATTTTAATGATAGGTCCAGGCTTGTTATTGGCAGCAACAGGTGTTGGAGGAGCAGATATGGCAACGGGCTCCATTGCTGGCAGTCTTGTTGGTACATCAATTCTTTGGGCAGTTATCCTTGGGGCATTGATGAAATTTATCATTACAGAGGGTTTGGCTAGGTGGCAGTTAGCTACAGGAGAGACTTTTCTTGAAGGGGTTAGACATCATTTTGGCCCTTATATAATTTGGCTATTTATTCCTTATCTTTTGCTCTGGTCTTTTTTTGTAGGTTTGGCAATGATGAGTTCTTGCGGTATTGCACTTTATGCAATTTTTCCAATCTTCGAAAATCCTGAAACAGGAAAAAATTTTTTTGCAATTTTAAGCAGCTTAGTTGGCCTTTTGTTGGTGATTAAGGGAGGCTATTCATTATTTGAGAAACTAATGCGTTTTTTTGTTTCTGTTATGTTTATTACTGTAGTAATAACTGCAGTTTTAATTTGGCCTGGTACTGGTGAAATACTTAAAGGTATTTTAGTACCAAATATAACTAGCTTAAAAGGTGAAAGTTTAACATGGACGATTGCTTTGATCGGTGGTGTTGGGGGTACGCTTTCTGTTTTATCTTATGGTTATTGGTTAAGAGAGGAAGACAAAGCCGAACTAAATAATTTATCGATGTGTAGAATTGATTTAGGAATTGGATGGGCTATGACTGCTGTATTTGGTATATGTATGGTTATTGTTGGTAGCACAGTTACAATTAGTGGAAGTGGGGCGGCTTTATTAATCAATTTATCAGAAACATTAAAAGATTCTATTGGTGAAGTTGGGAGCTGGATTTTCCTAATCGGTGCTACTGGAACAGTATTTAGTAGCCTTTTAGGCGTTTGGCAGTCAGTACCATATCTATTTGCTAACTCTTATAGTCTTGCATCTTTAAATAAGAAAAAAAACTATAATCAGAATGTAGATTCTTCATCAAAATTATATATATATTTTTTATACGCCATAACATTTATTCCTATGATTGGTTTATTTTTTACTTATCAAGAGATTCAAAAGATTTATACTATAACTGGAGCTTTATTTTTCCCATTTTTAGCTTTTGCTTTACTAGTTATGAATGGTAGATCTGATTGGGTTGGTAAAAAAAGTAAAAATAAAGCAATTACGAATTTATTATTATTTGGTACATTAGTTTTTTTCTCTTTCGTTGCACTACAAAGGTTTATTTGAGGTATTTTTTAGAAATGTTTTATAAGCCACAAGATGGACATGGGCTTCCAAGAAACCCTTTACAGGCATGTGTTGTACCGCGACCAATTGGATGGATATCAACACTGAGTAGATCGGGACTTATCAATCTTGCTCCATTTAGTCATTTTAATTTAGTAAGCATTTCTCCTCCAATCGTGATGTATAGTTGCAGTGGTTTTCATGTTGATGGAGATATAAAAGATAGTGCCCTTAATGCCAAAGAAACTGGAGAGTTTGTTTATAATATGGCTACTTGGGATACAAGAAAAGCTATGAATATGAGCTCTATGTCATTAAAAAGAGAAGAGGATGAATTTAATTACTCTAAATTAACTAGAATAGATTCTAAAATTGTAAAAGCTCCAAGAGTTTTAGAGTCGCCAATAAATTTAGAGTGTAAAACGTGGAAATGTATTGAATTGCCAAAAGCGCCAGATAATTCTAAAAATATTTTAGTTTTAGGAAAGGTTGTTGGAGTTCATATTAAAGATGAAGTAATTAAAGATGGTTTGGTTGATACTGTAAAGATTAAGCCGCTAGCAAGACTTGGATATAAAGAATATACTATTGTAGATAAGTCATTTAGCATCGATAGACCCAAATAATTTTAAGGGAGATTTAAAAAATGATTAAGATTAATAAGGACATTATAAAAAAGATTTTCTTTATTATATTTTTTCTTTTACCGATTCATTATTCGTCAGCTGAAGGATATTATGAAGGCGAAACAATAACTTTAATTATGGGTTTAGATGCCTCGGCTGGTGGAACTACTGTAGGTCGTTTAATGGCTAAGCATTTAGAATTAAATTTGCCAGGAAACCCAACTGTAATAGTAAGAAATATGCCAGGTGCTTCAATGATATCTGCACATATATATGTTTTACTTAAAGCCCCAAGAGATGGAACAACGCTTTATTACGGGCCACGATCTTCCCTTGGAGAGCTTCTAGAATTTCCTGGACATTCTTTCAAATATAACCAATTTACTCCATTAGGAGGGGTGCAGTTAGCACCTTTAGTAACTTATACAAGAAAGGATATGCTTGATGGAGGCATTCAGAAGCCAAGTGATGTATTAAAAGCCGAGGATCTAGTTTTTGGCGGTATTTCTGCTGAGCATGGCAGGATGATTGCTAGCACATTAGGCTTAGATTTGCTTGGTGTAAATTACCATTTTGTTGGAGGCTATCCTGGAAGTGGAAGAATTAGAGCAGCTGTTTTGAGTGGTGAGGTTAACATGGCAACTGATGCGGCCCATGCATATTTGAATGAAGCAGTTCCGCTTCTAGAGCAGCAGGATTTAAATGCCCCTTTATTTTCTCTTCCTTTAATTGATAATGAGGGTAATTTAGTTAAAAGCCAACTTGTTCCAGATATTCCAACAATTAATGAACTATATACTGAGATTAATGGAATTGAGCCTTCAGGAATAAATTGGGATGCAATTAAAACTATGCTTGAGATTGATCAAACTATGCAGCATGTTTTTTTAGGACCACCTAGAATGAATAGACAGGCTATTGAAGAAATTAGAAATGTACTTGGGCCTATGATGTCTTCACCCGCATTTATTGAAGAGGCAGTTCAGATCCTAAGTTATACTCCTGAGGCGGTTGATTATGAAAGACAAGAAGATATTTTTTCTGCCACAGCGGAAGTAAGGCCTGAAGTAAAGGAGTACATCGAAAGGCAAATTTCAAAAAATAATGGGTTTTAGTCATAAGAGGATTTATTGGTTGGTAATGGACGCTAACTCTAAATTTATTTTTAGATGTTTAAGAGTTTTTTAAAATATTAACCAATCAGGTAAACCAATAATATTATCTTGAACCCACACACCTAGAAGAGATGGATAAAATAGAATACCCATTATTTCACCATAAAATAAAACGACAATCCCCCAGCATGTTGCCGCATAACTAATAGCTAATTTTTTACTATAGCTTCCCCATCTTATTAAATAAATACCAATAAAAAGAGGAAGAGCAATTTTTTGTCCAACTAAAATAGTCGTAATAATTATTCCAGCAAGATATCCAAAGAAAACTAAGGCTTTGCTAATCCAAGCATTTTTGTAAGAGTTATTAAAAACTATTTTCCAGTTACCCATCTCATTTTTTTCTGCTAGAACTTTTTTAAAATCAGAAAAAGCTAGAATTGCTGAAAGTATTGTTGCCGGAATACATACCAATAATGGTATTTGCCTAACTGGTGGCGGCCATTCTAAGGAAGCAATTGCCGCTATCGCAAAGATAATCATTAGACCTAAAGAGATAAAAAGAGAAACTAACGGATTTTTATTTTTTTTCTTAGTATTTTTTTCTGATTGACTATCTTTTTTATTATACCCACGAGCTGCAAAAAATAAGGTTATGATAGTAATAATAATTAAACCGATAACAATCGGTCGATTCAGCCATCCTACCCCTTGATAAACTCTAACACTAATTTGGTAGTATCCTTCAAGTATTCCACCTAGAACAAGAGCTAAAACAACTGGAGGCCTAGGCCAGCTACCTTTCTTCATTAAAAAACCTACGACGCCAAATAGAGCGCAGCTTATCCAATCACCAAGAGAAGAGCCTCCTAGCCAGGCACCCATAAATATAAATAGCACAACACCAGGGACTATTAGATGTCCTGGCATTAGTGCTAATTTGACAACATACCTAATCAAACCTAGCAGGATTAAAGTTGCTATTACACTTGCAATTGCGATCATCCAAACAAAGCTAAAAGTCATGTCTAGATTTTCATCTAGCATTGATGGTCCTGGTCTGAGACCAAGCATTAGTAGGGCACCCATTAAAACCGCTGTCCCAACACTTCCAGGTATACCCATAGTAAGAGTAGGGATAAGTGCGCCACCTCTTAATGCATTATTAGCAGCTTCAGGGGCAAGGACACCTCTAATGTCTCCATTACCAAATTCCGATTGATCTTTAGAACTTTGCTTGGCATGACCATATGTTACCCAACCAACGATTGAAGCACCCAATCCAGGTAACATGCCAATATAGGCACCAATAACGCTACAACGAATGATTAACCACCATCCTTTCAGCGCATCATTAACTCCTTGCATTAGTCCAGTGCGAGTATCGGAAGCCTCTCCAGTTCTTGTAATAGAGATATTTTTTATTGCTAATTCCATTATCTCAGGTATTGCAAACAACCCTAACAAAACCGGTATTAGAGGAAGTTCGTCTAGTAAATATAAAGTTCCAAATGTATAACGTGGTATTGCTAGAGATTCAGGAAAGCCTATGAGTGCAAGTAGTAAACCAAACATAGCTGCTGTTACACCTTTTAAGATTGAGCTACCTGCAAGAGAACCAACCATTGTTAAACCAAGCACACCAAGCATAAAAGTTTCAGGTGATTCAAAAGCAAGAATAATTGGAAGTATCAAAGGTAGTGAAAAACCGAGTGCGGCTGCACCAAAAACACCTC
>CEUA01234296.1_pt1 | contig 13463 bp, 13 predicted proteins | sample 361541 | NCBI WGS metagenome assembly CEUA01 (sample SAMEA2623079, study PRJEB7988) | marine metagenome | isolation source: saline water (ENVO:00002010), including
TCTTATCTGGCTGAGGATGAAACTTTGACTAATGAAGTTATAATTGACTTTTGTAATTTTTTGATTGATCAAAAAATTGAATTTAAATATTTAATTACTCTGCAACCAACAAATCCAATTCGCTCAATTAATCTTTTACCTGAAGCAATGGAAAAAATTATTAGTTCAAATAGAAATTCTTTAATGGGGGTTAGTCAACTTCATAAAAAATTTGGCAGAATAAATAATTTTAAATATTTGCCTGTAAATTATAAAATTGGTCAGCGACATCAAGATCTTGAAAATTTATACTTTGAGAATGGACTGATATATATTTCCACAAAAGAATCTATTATAAAAGATAAAGAATATATAACAAGTGATGTTTTCCCATTTTTATCCAATGAAATCGGTTCACAAGTTGACATTGACTATGAGGAAGATTTAAAATTTGCAGAATTAATATTAACACAGATAAATGAAAATGAAGATTAAAGGAAGAAAAATAGGACCAAGTTATGACCCTTTGATTATTGCAGAGATTGGAATTAACCATTCTGGAGATATTAATATTGCAAAAGAGATGGTTGATAGTGCAAAAAGAGCTGGAGTTGAGGTAATTAAACATCAAACCCACATTGTTGAAGATGAAATGAGTGCTGAAGCAAAAAAAGTGATTCCAGGGAATTCCAAAAAATCCATTTTTGAAATAATGGATGAATGTTCGTTAAACTTTGAGGATGAATTAAATTTAAAACAGTATGTAGAAGATAGAGGAATGATTTTTTTATCAACACCATTCTCAAGAGCTGCTGTAGATAGACTAATTGAAATGAACGTTCCAGCATTTAAGATTGGAAGTGGTGAATGTAATAATTACCCTTTGATAGAATATATATCGAGTTTTAAAAAGCCTGTAATATTAAGCACAGGGATGAACACTATTAAAAGTATATCAAAAAGTGTAGAAATTTTCAATAAATATAAAATTGAATATGCATTACTTCACACCACTAATCTTTATCCAACTCCATTTAATTTAGTTCGATTAGGTGGAATGCAAAAGTTAATGGATAAATTTCCTGGAGTACCGGTAGGATTAAGTGATCATACAACTAATAATCTTTCATCTTATGCTGCAGTTAGTCTTGGTGCGTCAATAATTGAGAGACACTTTACTGATAAAATGACTAGACTAGGACCTGATATTATATGTTCAATGGATGAATATAATTGTAATGAATTAATAAAAAACAGTAAGATAATAAAGTCCATGTTAGGTGGTGAAAAAGCTCCTGCTAAAGAAGAAAAGGTAACTATCGATTTTGCTTTTGCAACTGTAGTCTCCATAAAAGATATTAATAAAGGTGAAAAATTTTCAGAAGATAATCTTTGGGTAAAAAGGCCTGGAACAGGTGAAATAATGGCAGAACATTATAATAAAATACTAGGTAAAAAGTCAAAAGTTAATATTAAGAGAGATAAACATATAAACTGGAAAGACATTGAATCATGATAAAAAAAATTGTATTTATTACTGGAACTAGAGCAGACTATGGAAAAATTAAATCATTAATTGATGAGTTAGAGAATGATCCTAATTATGAGGTTTGTATTTTTGTTACTGGTATGCATTTACAAAAAAAGTATGGTTATACTTATGAAGAAATAGCATCAAAAAATTATTCTAATTTATACACCTTTATTAACACAAAAAATGAGTCATCAATGGATATTACTCTTGCAAGCACTATTGATGGATTTTCAAACTATATAAAAAATGTTGTAAATCCTGATTTGATAATAGTACATGGAGATAGGCTTGAATCATTGGCTTGTGCTATTGTAGGTAGTTTTAATAATATACTAGTAGCCCATATAGAAGGAGGAGAATTATCAGGAACAATAGATGAGTCTATTCGACATTCAATATCTAAATTATCTCATGTACATTTTGTTACTAGTGATAATGCAAAAAAGAGGCTACTTCAATTAGGTGAAAACTCAAAAAATATACATATAATAGGATCACCAGACATTGATTTAATGAAATCTAAACAATTACCTACTTTAGAGGACTCAATTAAGAGATACCAACTACCTTTTAACAATTATTCTTTGTTATTATATCATCCTGTAACATCAGAAATTGATAAGTTAAGTTTTCACGTAAAACAAATCGTTCAAGCAATTAATTTGTCTGAAGAAAATTATATTGTAATCTACCCTAATAATGACTCTGGGTCTGATTTAATAATTAATAGTTTTAAAAAGAACTTTAAGACTAATTCAAAAATTAAAATTTTTCCATCTTTAAGATTTGAGCATTTTCTCACATTATTAAAAAACTCAAATTTTATAATTGGAAATTCAAGTGCAGGGATTTGCGAGGCACCTTTTTATGGAATACCTACAGTAAATATTGGTTCAAGACAAAATAATAGATCATCTAATAAACAAATTATAAATGTTGATCACAGAAAAGATAAAATCTTAAAAGCAATTGATAAAGCTAAAAATTTACAAATAAAGAAGAGTATTGATTTTGGCTCAGGAGGGAGTTCGAAGAAGTTTGTGAAAGTTTTAAATTCTGGGAAGGTTTGGCGTGTTAATATTCAAAAATTTTTCAATGATTTAAATTAGGATGAGATTAATTAGTAGAATTGATATTAAAAATGAATTTGTTATAAAAGGGATTCATCTTGAAGGGTTAAGAAAACTAGGTAATCCAAATAATTTTGCAGTTAATTACTTTAATTCTGGAATTGATGAAATAATATTTCATGATATGGTAGCTAGTCTTTATGAAAGGAATAACATATTTAATATAATTGAAAAAGCGTGTAAAGAAATATTTATACCAATAATTGTTTCAGGAGGAATAAGAAGTCTAAAAGATATAGAAAAAGCTTTAAAGTCTGGAGCAGATAAAGTAGCTATTAATACACAAGCTGTAAAGACTCCTGATTTTATAACTACCGCTTCTAGAACCTTTGGATCACAGTGTATTGTTGGATCTATAGATTGTAAAAAAAATAAAAATAATTGGGAAGTTTTAACTGAGGGAGGTAGGGAGTATACTGGTTTGGATGCACATGAATGGGCTTTAAAGCTTGAGGATCTTGGAATTGGTGAGCTCTTGCTTACTTCTGTTGATATGGAAGGCACAAAAAAAGGATTTGATATTGAAATAATTGATAAAATTTCAAAAGACTTAAAAGTACCTGTTATTGCATCAGGAGGTTGTGGAAACGTAAATCATTTATCTGATGTTGCGTTAAATTCAGAGATAACTGGTATTGCGGTAGCTAGTTTGCTTCACTACAATCTCACAGGTATTGATAAAATAAAAAAACACTTACTAGATAATCAAATTGATATTAGAATATGAAAGATTGTAATAAAAAGGTTCACATCTTGAATTATGGTTTGAACAATATTAAGAGCTTATATAGTGCCCTTGAAAAAATAGGTTCTAAACCAGAAGTAATTAATAATTGGAAACAAATCAAAAATGCTAACTATTTAATCCTTCCAGGAGTTGGTGCTTTCAGTAAGGGAATAGAAAACCTAAAAAAAATGGGGTTTTATGATGAAATAATTAATTTCAAAACTAAATCTAGACCATTGCTAGGTATATGCCTAGGTATGCAAATGTTTTTTGAAAGTAGTGAAGAATTTGGTGATTATAAGGGTATTGGTATAATAGAAGGAGAAGTAAAATCACTTCCTGATTTACCTGACAAAAAATTGCCTAATGTTGGGTGGTATTCATTAATTAATCAAAACAAACTAGACAATCTAAATTTTGATAATAACTCTAAATTTTATTTTAATCATGGATACTATTGTAAACCAAAAAACAATGATATAATTCTTTTTAAATCTAGTTATGGTAACTTTGACTTCTGCTCGTCTTTTAAAGATGAATACATAATGGGATCTCAATTTCATCCAGAAAAAAGTTCTCATACCGGTTTAAATTTTTTAAAAATGTTTTTAAACACTTGATATGAAAAAAGAAAACTCTAAATATGGATTACCAGAAAAAGTTATCTTCTGTAAAAAATGTGTAATATCGAATCAAAGGCCCAGCTCTTCAGTTGAGATAAAAAGTTCTAATCCTTTCAATAAAAAAGGAATAAGTTTTGAGGAAGATGGTATCTGTTCAGCATGTAAATTTCATGATGAAAAGGAAAAAAACATAAATTGGAAACAAAGAGAAGAGGAACTTCTAATTTTACTTGATAAATATAGAAAAAATGATGGCTCTTATGATGTAGTGGTTCCTGGGAGTGGTGGAAAAGACAGTTCATTTACGGCTCATATATTAAAATACAAGTATGGTATGAATCCACTAACTGTTACTTGGGCTCCACATCTCTACACTGAGATTGGATGGGAAAATTTCACAAATTGGATGCATGTTGGAGGCTTAGATAATTTATTGTATACGCCAAATGGCAATCTTCATAGATTATTAACCAAGCTTGCCTTTAAAAATTTATTACATCCATTTCAACCATTTATAATTGGCCAAAGATTAATTGGACCTTCAATAGCTTCAAAATTTGGAATAAATTTAGTTATGTATGGAGAGAATCAAGCAGAATATGGAAATAATGTTGAGGAGAATAAAACGCCAAAGATGAAAAATGAATATTTTTCAACACAAAGCAAGGATTCAATTTATTTAAGTGGACTTTCTGTTAAAGAGATAATTGATAATTATAAGTTTACATTAAATGATTTTGTCCCATACTTTCCTATTAATACTGGAGTGTTTGAAAATTTAAAAATTAATTATCAATATTTAGGGTATTATTTAAAATGGGATCCTCAAGAATGCTATTATTATGCTTCTGAAAATACTGGTTTTAAAGCTAATATCGAGAGAACAGAAGGTTCTTACTCAAAATACAGTAGCATTGACGATAAAACAGATCCTTTCCATTATTACACTACATTAATAAAATTTGGACTTGGAAGATCATCTTACGATGCGTCTCAAGAAATCAGAAATGAAAAAATTACACGGGAAGAAGGAATTGCACTTGTTAAAAAATATGATCAAGAATTTCCAAAAAAGTATTTTAAAGAATTTCTTGAATATATTTCTTTAGATGAATCTGAATTTTGGGATATAATTGATCAATTTAGACCACCTCATCTATGGATAAAAGAAAATAATGAATGGAGACTTAAACATACAGTTCACTCATAATAAAATGGACACTAAAGATAAAATAAATATTACTTTTTTAAATTTAGCTGCACAAAGCCCATCTCTTGAGTTAAATCTTGCGTTTAGTGAAAAAATTCATTTAGAGAATAAAAGACAGAAGCATATATTGTTTATGTGTGACAGAGCACTTAAAAGCTGCTCTGTTAATATATTTAATGATAGAAATATATGTAATATATGTAGGTTTAAGGCTAAGAAAGGGTTTAAAGAATTTAAAAGACGTAATCCTAATTCTCAATTAATTAAAATTTCTAGATCAGACTTGTCGAGTAAAAATTTTGATTCTAAAATTATTGATAAAACTAATGAGAAAGAGTTTTTATTGGGAGTACATTCTACAATTGGTTCACAACTAAGACTTGAAAACATGGATTTATTAAATAGAAAATGGAAAAAGGTAAAATCTAGAATGCTTGAGTCCTCTTATGGCTTATACAACTATTTCCACAGATTTTTTAGTGAATATCAAACTGAAAATTTTGTCATATTTAATGGAAGACTCAGCTGTTCAAGACCTCTTATTGAGATTGCTAAAAAGCATTCAGTAAATTATCACCTATTTGACGCAGCTTTAAATGGAAAGGTTCCAATGTATTCAACAAATGAAATGTTTCATTCAATTGAATTTGAAAAAAGAAATTCATTTATTACCTATTTAAAATGGTTTAAAGAGTCTAGAGATTTAGCTGAGAGATATTTTTTATCAAAAATTAATCGAGTGCCAATAAATGACGTCGCTTATACAAAAAATCAAATATCAGGTCACATTGATAAACACATTATTGAAATGAAGAAGCCGATTATATCAATCTTTGTTTCAAGTGATGATGAATACAGGTTCATAGGATCTGATTGGTCACAGTATACAATTTTTGATCAGATAGATAGCATAAGAGAACTTTTTAACTCTAAATTATCTAAACACTATGATTTCGTTGTTAAAATGCATCCCAATCAAAAAAATATTCATAAATCCACTATGGAAAGATATAAGGAGTTAGGAAAGGAATTAAGCGTACTTCTTCCAGAAAGTTATACTGACAGCTATGCATTAATTAAAAAGAGTGAACTTATTATTAATTTTTGCTCAAGTATTGCCCTAGAAGCAAACTATATGAGAAAACCTGTAGTACAAATTGGTCCAAGTTCATTTATGAGATTTATGATAGCCAACATAGTTGAATCAATTGATGAAGCTGTTGATTTAATTTATAATAAGGAATATAAAGTAATGCCTAAAAGAGGTTCAATAATTTCTTTTACATATTATATGAAGCCTTCTTTTAAATTGCCTGCCTATAACTTTTTAGAGGATGGTGTTTATGCATACGGGGGAAAGTCATGTAGGGCACCATTATACCTTAGACTTATTGCTGTTCCAGCAAAAATATATGTCCATTGGATTAAGGGTAATAAAGAGATACTATCGAATTTCACAATGTATTTCACAAATCTAATTTTTGGTCAAACTAGAGTAAAATAAAAATCATGAAAATATATGTAGATATAGATAATACAATTTGTAAAACAAAAGGTACTGATTACTCAAAAGCTAAACCAATACTTGAGAATATTAATAAAATTAATAAACTTTATAATGATGGACATGAAATTATTTACTGGACTGCAAGAGGCTCAGTAACTAAAATAAATCATTATGATTTAACATTAAAGCAATTAAAAACATGGAAATGCTTGTTTCATAATCTGTCTGTTGGGGAAAAGCCATACTATGATCTATTAATTTGCGATAAAACAAAAAGAATTGAAGAACTTTAAAAACATAAATATGATAAATTATAAAAAACCAATAGTTGTTGCAGAAATAGGATGTAATCATATGGGGCAAATAGATGTTGCATATGACTTAATTAAACTAGCTAAAGAATCTGGAGCAGACTTTGCTAAATTTCAAAAAAGAAATAATAAAGAATTACTTTCACAAGCTGAATACAATTCACTTCATCCAAATCCAATTAATTCATATGGATCAACATACGGAGAGCATAGAGAAAAGCTAGAGTTTAATATAGATTTGCACTACAAGCTTAAAGATTATTGTGATAAGATAGGTATTGGATACTCAGTATCAGTGTGGGATATTACTAGTGCAAAAGAAGTAGTTGAGTTAAATCCTAAATATATTAAGATTCCATCTGCTATGAATAATCATACAAAGCTACTGACATTCCTTGCTAATAATTATGATGGTGAAATCCATATATCAACTGGAATGACATATGTGGATGAATTAGAAAATTTAAAAAATATATTTAAACAAAAAGGTAAGCTTAATAAGCTAGTGCTATATACCTGTACATCAGGATATCCAATTGAAGCAGAAGAAGTATGTTTAATGGAAATATTTAAACTAAAAGAAATTTTTCAAGACTCAATTAGTGACTATGCATTCTCGGGTCATCATAAGGGTGTTGCAATTGACGTTGCAGCTTATACTTTGGGAGCTACTTGGATTGAAAGACATTTTACAAAAGATAGAACATGGAAGGGAACCGATCATGCAGCATCACTTGAACCACATGGACTTTATAAATTAGTTAGGGATTTAAAGAATACACATAAGGCCTTAAATTATAAAAGTGATGAAATAATTTCTATTGAAAAACCTCAAAGAAAAAAACTGAAGTTTAAAGAATAACTAACAGAGTAATTTAATCTAGTGACTCAAAATAATATTGTATTTCTTTACGCCGAGGTTACGCCATATCTTATGGGATGTATTAATAGTTTTTGTGAAAATGAAAATGATAAAAAAATATATCTTTTTTATCTTAATTTATTTAAAAATATAAAGCCCTTAGCGAAAAAAAATTTAGAAATAATTCCAAAAAAAGATTTTAAATCAAGTAAAGATCTAATAATATTTATAAAAAAGATATATCCAAAATCTATTATTGTTTCTGGGAGGATGGATAAGGATTATCTTGAAGTAGCAAGATATTTTAAAAATTCTATAAATATCGTAACGGCTCAGGATACTATTTATAAAAATTCACTGAAACAATTAATCCAAAGTTTATTTAGTAATTATCTTTATACGAGATATTTTAGTAAGTTTTGGGGAATTGGTTCTGCTCAAACCAGATTTGCAAAACGAATAGGATTCAAGAATGAAGATATTAAGGAGGGTTTTTACGTTGCAGATAAAATTTTTTTTAATAATAATATTACAATTGAATATAACAATGAAACTGATTTAAACATTTTATTTATAGGCAGACTTGTTAAAGAAAAAAATATTCTTAGGTTAATTAAATCAATTGAAACTATAAATAAAAAAAGTAATTCAAAACATAGGTTAGTTGTTATAGGTGAGGGCAAAGAATTAAATAAAATTTTAAAGTATAAGTCAGTAAAATATTTAGGTTTAAAATCACAAAATGAAATAATCGAAATTGCAAAAATTTGTCATGTATTTTGCTTACCAAGCACATATGAACCCTGGGGAGTTGTAGTTCATGAAATGTCTGCATTGGGATTGCCTATTTTATCATCAATTAACTGTGGATCTTCATTTGATCTTGTTAAAGATGGAATTAATGGATTTAAATTTAATCCTTTCAGTAAAATTTCAATTACTGAATCTATAAATAAGTTTATATCGTTAAACAATAATGAAAAGTCAGAGTTTAGTAAAAACTCAAAATTAATTTCTTCAAAAATTAATCATGAAAAATGGATTAAAACATTGAACTCATTTTTAGAATAATGATAATAGGTATAGACGCATCAAATATAAGAACGGGAGGAGGTAAAAAACAATTAGAAGATTTTGTCTCAAGTTGTATTGATGAGTTTAAAGATATTTCATTTGTTATTGTATCAAATAAAAAAGTAAACAAATCATTTACAAAATTTGCTTCAGTAAAATGCATAACAAATGACTTATTAAATTCAAATAGTTTTTTTTCAATGCTTTCTCAAACTTTATATTCTAATTCATATTTTAAAAATAATCGATGTGATTTTGTATTTGTTCCGGGAGGAATTTTTTTATCTAGATTCCGTCCTTTTTTCATTATGAGTCAAAACATGTTACCTTTTGATTTAAATGAAATTAGAAATTTTTCATTTTCAAAAAAAATAAAATTTAGATTAATAAAATTTTTACAAATTAGCTCTTTTAATAGATCAAATGGAGTAATTTTTTTAACTGAATATGCAAAATCATCTATACAGAAATTCCTTAAAAAGGATATCAAATCTTCTATTATACCTCATGGAATAGATCAAAATAAAATAAATTATTATAACTATAATAAAAATATTTTTAATATACTCTACGTTTCAGATTTCCTTCCTTACAAGCATAATTTTAATGTTTTTAAAGCAGTTTCTGAATTAATATTAGAAGGATATGATATTACATTAACTCTAATTGGCAAAAAAGACAAAATACAATTTCCAAAAATGGAGAGTTTCTTGGCTAAAAAGAAAAAATTAAACCAAAGAATTAAAATTTTAGGGACTGTTCCAAGTGAAAAAATTACTGAATATTATAAAGATTCATCTCTATTTTTATTTGCATCAACATGTGAAAATCTTCCTTTTATTTTACTAGAGGCTATTTCATTTGGCCTTCCTGTAATTACAACAGATAAAAAGCCGATGAAAGATATAGTAAATGGAAAGAATATATTATTTAATAGTTTAAATATAGAGGATATTAAAAATACTATAAGAGTAAATATGGATAAAAAGAATCTAATTAAAATATCAGAAAAAAATTTTTATGCATCAAAAAATTATACTTGGAAAAAAAATGTTATCGAATCTTTAAGATTCTTCAAGAAAAATTTATAATAAAGTGTATTAAAATTTAATTAAATTAATATTAAAATAACTTCTAAACTTTGAAAAAAACAAATTGGATTAAAGAAGATGAATTAAATCAAATTGACTGGATTAAGAAATGTAATTTAGCATGTGATAAATGGAAAAATAGAAGCATGGATGAAATTTCACTTTTTTATTCATATTTCACAGTTATTCAGCATCAAAAGTTTACCGAGGAGATATGTAAAAAGATCAATCTTCAATTAAGCGGAACAGGACTAGAGATTGGTTCAGGTCCTGGAATTTTATCAAATAGTTTAATAAAAATATATAAAAGTATAGATAAAATCTATCTACTTGAAAAAGCACCAAACACTTATTCTTTAATGAAAAAAGTTGCATATGAAAACAATACATTTGATAAGCTTGAATGTGTCATAGGTTGTTTTAATGATCTTAAAGTTCCTGACAATTCATTAGATTTTGTTTTAGATTTTGATTCAATTCATCACTCTGAAGACTTTGAGCTGACTTTTAAGGAAATTGGACGAGTACTAAAGCCAAATGGAATTCTATTATGCTTTGATAGAGCTCAACCAAATTATATATCTAATGAGCAGATTGAATCTATGCTTGATATAGAGTATACAGTTGAATATAAGTCTGAAAATAATATAGACATAAATAAAAAATATACTCGAAGAATGGATGGTGAGACAGAGCCTAGATTAAATGATTGGACTTCTGCCGCAAAAAAAAATAATATGAAATCAGACATATTCATATTTCATAAAAAGAGTTTAAAAGATTTTATTCGGTCATTATATGGTTTAATGGTCCCTTTTTCATTAAAAAAATTATTAAATAAAGGGATTAATATAACTACTCATTATCAAATACTCCTCCACTATTTATTTTTGAATCAAATTAGTGGTATAAAGGTTTATACTCTTGATTATAAGTTAAAAAGTATAAGGTCTCCTAGAGGAAAAATGATTTTTTTATTTAAAAAAAAATAATCTTAATTGTCAATCTAATCTAATCTTCATACAAATATTATCAATATATTTGTCTATATACCTTTATTTATGAGTAAATTATTAATTACGGGAGGAACAGGCTCTTTTGGTAAAGCACTTCTTTCCAAGTATTTAAATAATAAAGAATTTGATGAAATAAGAATCTTTTCAAGAGATGAAAAAAAACAGGATGATTTAAGAAATGAAATTAAATCTAGTAAAGTTAATTTTTATATCGGGGATGTAAGAGATATTAATTCATTAAAACCTATAATTAAAGGTGTAGATTATATTTTTCATGCTGCTGCATTAAAACAGGTTCCTTCATGTGAATTTTTTCCAATTGAAGCTGTTAAGACTAATATCATGGGTACAAATAATGTTTTGACATTAGCTGATCAATATGAAATTGAGAAAGTAGTTGTATTAAGTACTGATAAAGCTGCCTATCCAATAAATGCTATGGGAATGACAAAAGCTTTAATGGAAAAAGTAATGGTTTCAAACTCTAGAAATTTACATTCGAAAACTATATTTTGTGGGACTAGATACGGAAATGTAATGGCATCAAGAGGCTCAGTAATCCCATTGTTTATTCAACAGATTAAAGAAAACAAACCTTTAACTATAACAAATCCAGATATGACGCGCTTTATGATGAACCTAAGCGAAGCAGTTGATTTAGTTATGCATGCTTTTAAAAATGGAAATAACGGTGAAATTTATATTCAAAAATCTCCTGCAACCAAAATTATAACTTTGGCGAAAGCTCTATTAGAAATATATGATTCAAAATCTAAAATAAAGAATATAGGAGTCAGACATGGTGAAAAAATGTATGAAACCCTTGTAACCAAAGAGGAAATGTCTAAAGCCAAGGATCAAGGAAAATTTTATAAAATTTTACCTGATGATAGGAATCTAAACTATGATGAATATTTCAGTAAGGGAAAAGAAGAAATCCCAATTCAAGAATACAATTCAGATAATACTAAATTACTGAGTATTGAAGAAATGAAAAAATTACTTCTTAATTTATCGGACATAAAAGAGGATTTAAAAAATTAATCAATAGTTCTATTGAAAATATTAATTTCAGGACATAATGGATTTGTAGGCAAGCATTTACTACGGAGATTAAAGTGTCAAGAAACTAATTATGATATTGAATTTTTGACTAGACTTGACTTTGAATCAGTTGATAATCTAGTTAGCAAGATTTCTCCAAATGATATTATTTTTCACTTTGCGGGTGTTAATAGAGATATTAGTGAAGAAGAAGTTGTTAAAAAAAACAATGAAATAAATAACACCTTGTGTTTGGCTTTAAATCAGATTCAATTTAATGGAAAACTACTTTTTACATCCTCTATTCAAGAAGAATCAGGAACATTATATGGGAATGCGAAAAAAAACGCAAGGTTAAAATTCATAGAACAATCCAAAAAATTAAACTTTTTATTTTACGGTGTTATTACACCAAATATATTTGGTCCATTTTGCAAACCTAATTATAACTCATTTATAGCTACATTTTCATCTATGATAGTTGAAGGAAAGACCCCAAAAGTAGATAATGATAAAAATGTATCTTTGATTTATATCGGAGATTTTATTGATGAAATAATTAAAATTTTAGACAAAAATAATTTTGTAGAAATTAGAGATAAAATTATTAATGATTATTCAGTAACTGATATACTAAATCAACTTAGCAGTTTTAATGATATTTATATTAAAAAGGGTAAAATACCAAATCTTGATTCCTATTTTAGTTTATGCCTTTTTAATTCTTTTGTCTCTTACATAGATTTTAAAAATTTTTATCCAAAAAAATATAATTTTTTTGAAGATGATAGAGGACTATTTGCAGAACTAATACTTACCTTTTCCAAAGGTCAAACGTCTTATTCAATAACTAAGAAAGGAGAAATAAGGGGAAATCATTTCCATACAAGAAAAGTTGAAAGATTCTCAGTAATTAAAGGAAAAGCAAAAATTCAACTAAGAGAAGTACTTTCAGAAGATAAAATAGAATTTTTATTAGATGGCTCATCCCCTTCATATGTTGATATGCCTATATGGTATACACATAATATTGAAAATATTGGTAATGAAGACTTGATAACTGTTTTTTGGATAAATGAGCATTATGAAGAAGAAGCTTCTGACACCTTTCTAGAAAATGTTTAATTTTGTCAATAGTTTATGAGTTCTAAAAGAATCCATTTATTAACTATAGTAGGAACAAGACCTGAAATAATTCGTTTGTCAAGTATTATTAATAGGTTGAATAAGTCAAAATCAATTCAACACACTTTAGTTCATACAGGCCAAAACTACGACTATAACTTAAATGAAGTTTTCTTTAAGGATTTAAAGATATCTAAACCAGATTTATTTCTTGAGGCAGCTTCAGATTC
>CEUA01086536.1_pt1 | contig 13430 bp, 3 predicted proteins | sample 361541 | NCBI WGS metagenome assembly CEUA01 (sample SAMEA2623079, study PRJEB7988) | marine metagenome | isolation source: saline water (ENVO:00002010), including
TGGAATAGTCAGACTCAAGAATTAACTGCTAGAGTTGATATCAAACCTATTAATGATAACTATACTGATAGAATTATTGATAATGCTTTCTACAATAGAAATTCTGTTGTAGCTGATCAGATTGCAGATATTTTCCGTATTGGAGACTTTATCAAATATCCAAATCAACCAGACGAAGAAGCAAATTATTTGGAAGTAGGTAAGATTACATATTCAAATGGTGTTGACTTTGTTGCAGAAAATACTTCTAAGAATGGTTCTGCAGTTGCTAAGTATGTAACTAAAGAAGTTGTTATTAATAATCCAGCAACTGCTATTGATGTACATTTAATGGCAAACGTTAAAGATATTTCTAATATTGAAGTTCTTTATAAGTTCAAGAAAGCATCTAGTCAAGATAACTTTGATGATATTGATTGGGTATTATTCAATGGTAACGGACAACCTGATACTTTAGAATTAGCAACTACAGAGAATACTATATCAAGTGTTGTTGAAAAACAATCTTCTTATCAAGATCTTAAGTATAGTGTATCGGATGTTGAAGAGTATTCTTCTTTTGCTATCAAAATTGTAATGAGTAGTGTTGATCCTGCATTTGTACCTAAGATTCAAGATATTAGAGCAGTTGCTGCATTCTAAGTTCCGCGTATGGACTATATCAAAGTTGAAGGACATGATGGTTTGGTAAGAGACCAAAACACTGGTGCCATCATCAATCTGGACGATTCTGCGATCACTGCAAGACGTAAGTCAAAACAGTTAGGTTCCGCGTTAGACGACATAAATATGTTGAAGACTGAAGTCTCTGAAATCAAGTCCCTACTTATAGAGTTAGTAAAAAATGCCAGCAATTAATGTCGCGCGTACCGATACCTTTGAGCTACAAAGGCAGAAAATTAATAATATCGCAGATGCGATTTTTAACATCTCTGATGGAGGAAGTGATCTTTCTACAGGTAATTTAAAACTTGGAAACGGTACAAAAAACGTTCCGTCATTAGCATTCACTACTGATTCAACTTTAGGTTTATATAAACCCAATCCTAAAGCTATTGGATTTGTTAGTGGAAGTAAAAGAATTATTAATGTTCAAGAAGATTCTTTTGTTAGTTTTAAAGATTTTAATGTTATAAACAAATCTCTGAATACTGCAGGGATGGTAATTGATGCTGCTGGATCTGGGTATGATACTGGAACTTTTACAACAATAGGACTTGACGGTGGAACTGGTACTGATGCAGAAGCAACCATTGTAGTTGCAGGGTTTTCTGGTGCTATTACTCAAGCAGGTGTAGGGTATAAAAGTGGTGACCATGTAGCAATCCTTTCAGGAGGAAATGGTACAGGAGCTACAGCAATCATGCGTGTTCCTCAAATAACTTTAACCACTACAACTGCTGGATCTAATTTTGCTCCTACTTCTTTTACTGATGTTCCTTTAACTGGTGGAAATGGTACAGGTGCAAAAGCAAATATTGTATTTAACGGAGACCTTAGTGTTACAGCATCTATTACAGCAGGTGGATCTAATTACGTAGATGGTGGATATAATGGTATCTCTCTTTCTGGAGGTACAGGTGCAGAACTTGCTGTTAATATGGTAGTTAGTGGTGGTGTTGTTACTACTTGTACGGTTACAATTTCTGGTAGATCTTATATTGTTGGTGATGTTTTAACTGTAGACGCTGTTGCATATCCATTAATTGTAGGTGCTTCTGGTGCTGGATTCCAATTCACTGTTAGTGCTATTGGTGGTAATGGTGCAGTGCAAGAAATTACTATTTCTGATAGTGGACAAGGATATGAAAACGGGGATGTTCTTTCTGTAAACCTTACAGATGTTGGAAACTATGCTGGTGCTGTAGCTCCAACATTTACGATTAATAATAATCCAGAAGCAGTACAAGATTTTATTCTTAACGCTTATGGAAGTGGTTATCAAATAGGAGATGTACTTTCACCATCTGGTGATCTTACAGGAGTAAGTGGAACAGTTACTGAAGGATCCTTTGGCGTTACAGTTCCTGATAGTTCCTTGATTGCAGTTGGATCAATTGTTACACAAACTGGTGGAGCAGGTGCTCTTAAAGAAGGCACAGACCCAACTATAGTAAGAGTTGAAGAAATTGTTGATGCAACAATAATTAACGTTAACGTTATTGCATTTGGATCTGGAGCTGTAACACTAACCTTTTCTCCTCCATATGGAACTCCTTCTACACCTTTACAATATACAGTTAGTCAATTAGGTGTAGTTGACTCAATTACCATTACAGATGGAGGTTCTGGATATGATCCAGGAGATGTACTTACAGTTGATGCACGAGATCTTGTAAATCCAATTCCAAAAGTTGTAACTGTAGATGGTTATGAGGTTATCATTATGGATACCCCAGAACCTGCAGGTACATTTCAGTTAACTGATACTATTGATTTCCAAAACGGACAAATTCTTCCTATTATTGCAATCTATACTAACGGTAGTGGACAGGAAACAGGATTTGCTGTATTAGGAGCTTCCCTTGCATTTGATTTAAACGACTTCCTTATTACAGGTGCTGCAACTAACTATACTATTGATGGTGATCCAGTTCAAAAATTTGCATATAAAATTGATGGATCATATGTATGGGATAACGATCCTGTATATGTTGATAGTAAGTATCAATTTGATTATTCAGATCCTTCAAACAGTGGTCATATTTTTGGATTAAGTCAATTTTTAGACGGAACAAATAACGTAGCCACAGCTCAGGGAGTTCTTGATAGTGCTTCCCTTGTTGTTTCAGTTCCAGGAGGAGTAGGTTCAATTCTTGTTGGTACAGCAGTAACTATTGCAGATGATGCTGTTGTAAGAGATGGTGAACTTGCTACAGGAACAAAAGTAGCTTCTGTAGATTCTGGAAATAACACTATTACATTAGATACATTACCAGCAGCTTCTGGTTCAGCAGATCTTACATTTACAGGTGTTGAATTAATTACTGGTGTTGTAAGAGATAACGTAAACTCTACGTTAACTTTAACTGTATCAAGTGGTACTCCATCTCCAGTATATGTTTATTGTGGAACCCAAGGTGCCCCACATGTTGGCATGGCAATCTCTCCTAGTGGAGTAGAAAACAAATATGTAGTGGATCCATCTAACCCTAAAGTATTTGGTACTGGAGCACAATTCTCATCCTCAGATATTACAGAAACTACAAATATTTCTTTTGAGGTTGCTACTGGAATAGTTAACGCAACAACAGTTAACGGCACAACATTAGGTTTTACTAATGGAACAATTGGTAATTTAACATCCACTACCTCAAAAACAGGAACTCTAACTGTTGATACAATCAATGCAGATTCTGCTGTAGGTGGAGCAAATAAAATTGATGTTAATGCAGGAACTGGTCTGTCAATTTTAACAGGAGACTTTAATATTGGTACAACTGTTCAAGTTGATAATGTTAGTGGAAATATTACAACTTCAGGTGCATTAAAATCAACTGGAACAATCAATTCAAATGATCAATTGGTAATTGAAGATAATAAAATCTCTTCTTTATCTGGAATTGATATTGAATTTGAACCTTCAGGAACTAGTCAAATTAAGATAACATCAACTAGTTCTCTTATTATTCCAGCAGGTGCAACTGATCAAAGACCAATTGTATCAGAATCTTATAATGGTTCAATTAGATTTAACACTGAAACTAATCAATATGAAGGTTATTCTGCAACATCATCTGCTTGGTCATCATTGGGTGGTGTTAGAGATCTAGATGGTAACACATACATCATAGCAGAAGAAACTGTTGGTGCTAATGATAATACATTGTGGTTCTACAATGACGGTGTTAATACTGTTAAATTTACACCACAGTATCTAGAATTTGAAAATGTAAAGAAAATTAGATCACCAAATATTACTGCTCCTGATTACAGTGAGTGGGTATCAAATAGTTCAGTCTCACTAGGTGATTATTTAAAACATAGAAATAATATTTACGAAGTTACTGCTGTTGCTAATCCTAGTGGTACCAATTTAACAGGAACATCTGGAAATAGTCCAGTTCACACTTCAGGAACTTTAGTAAACGGTGATGTAGATCTTACTTATTATACAACTGCTGTAGCAAACCTTACATTTGATGAAATTGCTGAACTACAGGTTGATCCATTAGGATTTACAGATTTAGTTGTTAACAACGAGCTTCGTTTATCTGGAAATACAATATCAACAGATGTTGGTGATTTATTATTATCACCAAACTCTGGACAAAAAATAACCATTGATGCTAAAACTTCTTTAGTTCTTCCTGTTGGAAACAACAACGAAAAAGGAAATGCAGCACAAGGATCTGTAAGATACAATACTGATGACAGTCAGTTTGAAGGATACAACGGAGCACAGTGGGGTGGTCTAGGTGGTGTTAAAGATATTGATCAGGATACTTACGTTCAGGCAGAATCAAGTCCTGGCGCAGATGAAGATATCTTATATTTCTATAACTCCAATTCTAATACACTTCAATTAACACAGACTGGACTTGATTTTTATAGTGTTGATAATTTAAACTCTCTTACATCAAATGAATTAAATATCAATGCTTCTACAATTACATTTGATAATCTAGCAACTACATTAGATAATACAAGTACTACAGAAACATTCTTATTCTCAACCAAACAGCATTTTGATCTTGGTTTATCTTCTGGTCTTACAACTGATCCATTATTAAGACTTACTGATGAAGGTGATATCTTCTATAACTTAGGATTTGGATCTGGTGTATATAATGGTGTAAAACTGTTTGATAGTGAACTTAAAGAACTTGAACTTGCTGATTATAAAATTATATCTAAAAAGGTAGTTCTAGAAAGAGGTACACTTAATCAAGGTGATGCTATTTTATATGATCCAACAACTGCTAAGTCAGCAAAAGCTCAATTAACAGCATTAAATACCACAACAGGAGAAAAACAATTTGTAGAGTATTCTGTAGTTGATGATGGATCTAATATTTACTTCACAGATTTTGGCAACATTACAACAGGAGATAATTTATTAGATACCGTTTTTGATTTTAATGAATCTAGTCAAGTTAGACTAACATTCACATTAAATAGTAATTTGACTTCGGGAGATGATGTTGAAGTCACTGTTGTAACACACATCACTAAGAGGTAAAAATGGCAGTCAATATAAAAACATTAGATTCAACAGGAGGATTTTCTGTTGGTAATACAACTTTAGTAAATGAACTTAAGGATGTCAAAAACGTCAATAGTTTAGAAGTAAAAAATTCATTTTATTCTGATAGTTCTACTTCTCACTATATTATGAGAGGTATTAATACTTCAATTCTTTCTATAGATAATGTCAATACTAATGTTTCCATACCAAATAATACAATTAATTTTGTGGAAACTTTTATTGTTGGTGTTAATGACAATGCATCTGGAAATATCTGCACAAAACTAGATACTGTTCTTCAAGTATCTAATACTGGTGTAGTAACTGAACTTTCTACAATGACAACTATTGTCAAAGATTCTGTTCCATCAGGTCAGACTTGGACTATTAATCCATTTGTATCTGGTGCAGCAAATACTTTCAGTTATTCAGCAACTCGTGCAGGAACAACTCGTACAATTAAATGGGTTGCATACGCAAAAGTGGTAAGTATTGACTGGACTTGATTCTTAGTTACTAAATAGAAAAGAGAATAATAAAGTCTGCAGGCTGGATAGAAAATGAGCTTTAAGTTTAATTCTGACAAAGAGCAAATTAGAGCTAATGCTCCCGAAATTATTGGAGATCAGGAGATCACCTTAAGATCTGGATCAGGCACTGATGAAAAGGAGGTCTTGCGTGCCCTACTTGAACCTAGTACGAAAACGCCTCGTATTGGTATTAATAGAACTGGAAATAGAATTGATAGAATTGAGGTAACTAATCCAGGTTCTGGTTATACAACTCAACCTACAGTTACTATTAGTGCTCCGCAGGGTGATAATCAAATCCAAGCAGCTGGTTCCGCTTCTATTTCCCCCGAAGGAAGACTTGTTGGTGTTCTTATTGATAATGTAGGTGCTGGTTATACATCTGCTCCTACAGTTACAATTAGTGGAGGAAATGGTGTAGGTGCAACAGCAACGGCATACCTTGACTCTGTTGATTACGAACTTGATATTAACGGTGCTATTAGAACTTCAACGTCTATCATTTCTGATACGGCGAGAATTCTAAACCTAGACATTGATAATTTGGTTACTCCTGACGCAGCTTACAGGGCACCAAATCTTAAAACCTTTATGAATAATACTGGTGTTCCATGGGCACCAGAAAGGTTACTACAAAAAAATACGTTTGTTTATCGTGGTTCTAACGTATACCAATCTATGAACGTTGGTACTACATCAGTAGATCCTGTAGATCCACCTCTTCATGTTGATGGAATTGCACTTAACGGTAATGAATTAAATGATCCTGTTCCTGGTGTTCAGTTTAAACATATCGGTTTTCGTGTATCTGATCCAAACGAAGTTTTCTATAATACAAGTGGAGAATCTGGAATATACCCAAGATCTATTACTCCACTATTAGGTGATAGTTCTGATAAGATTGCAACTACAGAATACGTACTTAACCTAGCAACGAATGATGTTGGTGGTCGTATTTACGTTTCTCAATTAATTGGTGATGATAATAACGATGGTCGTTCTCCAGTTAACCCAGTTAGAACAATTAAGAAAGCATGTCAGTTGGCATGGGAAACTCCTGGTGTAAAAGAATCTATTATCGTTGCTGGTGGTGATTACACGGAAGACAACCCAATGTCTCTTCCACCTGATGCTTCTATTGTTGGTGATAACTTACGTCTTGTTATTATCCGTCCTGCAAACCCAAGAAAGCACATCGTTAAGTTTGGTGATAAAAACTACGTTATTGGTGTTACTTATAGAGACCAAGAAGGTGCTGATACCTTTACTTGGGACTTTGCTATGGTCTTTGACGATAAGCAAAGGGTTACGTATGATTTTGATCAGAACGGAGATGCTACAACTCAATTCCCTGTAGGTCATCAGGTTTTTGGTGATTCAATTTTTAGAACAACATTCCAGTCTAACGGTGGTCTTAATAATCTAGTAGCTGGTATTGAACTAAAAGGTGTTAACGCTGGTGGTATTGTTACATCTAGAAATGTTCAATTTGATGAAACTACAGGAGCAAGTGCGTATGTTAATGGTAAATTTGATTTTGTACAAACATCAGGTTCTGTAAACGCTGGTGAAACATTAGTATTCGCTGGTTCAAATGCTGAAAGATTTCAACCAAGTACAGCATACACAGTTGGTACTGTTGTTTGGACAGAAGATAATGTATACAACGTAACTGTTGCTGGTACTTCTGGAGAAAATAACCCAACTCATGATACTGGTGCTGCTAATAATGGTCCTGATACTCTAGAGTTTACCTATTTAAGAGATACATATTCTCTTGTTACAACTGACATAATTTCTATTAGACCTGAAGGTGAGGTAGTATTTGAGAACAGACCTAATTTAACAGATCCACCACTACCAATTAGTAGAATTGATTTCTCACAACAAGGTCAAGCAGCAATTGCTACTGGTGGTTTTGGAGACTATGGAACACCTGAAGATCTTGGTGGTATTGTTTTCTATACAAACCCATTAGTTGAATCAGATAACATTCACGACTTCAAAGAAGGTGAAGAAATCTTAATTCAAAATCTATCTACATCAGCTCCAGACTTATCAAGTTTAAATGGTAAGCAAAGAATTTATAAGGTTATTGAAGATCCTGATGGTAGATCTAGACGTTTTGTTATTCCCAAGAAGTTACCTTCTCTAACTAACGATAATTATGATCCTGGTCAATTTGCACAAGTTCAATCTTATTCTAAATCAGTAACTTTATCTCTACTTAACTCTCCATTTAAATTTGGAGAAGCAACTCCTGTAGCCAGAAGATTTCAAGATGCTTCTCTTCAAATTAGAAATAATAGAGAGTTTATTGCTGATGAAGTTGTAGGAAGAATTAATGATGAGTTTAGTAAAGATTATTATTCAGTATCTGAAATTGGTGGTACTCCTACTAACACTGCAACACCTACAAGTGCTGCTTATAACTCTACAACTGGAGACTTAGTATTTACTAAGGTTAACCATGGATTTGATGTTGGAACTGGTATCTTAATTGCAGATAACAGTCTTACATTTACTTGTTTGATGGATAATAATGCTACAGAGCATACTTATCCTAGATCAGGTGATCCAGCATCTGGAAGATCACTTCCAATTACAACAAAAACTGCTGATACTTTTACTGTTAATGTTGGTATTTCACCTGCAAACGCATTTTTTACTCCACAGGGAGGGACATCATATAATCCATCTACTGGAGATTTAGTTCTAGAGATTGGATCTCATTCTATACCAGTTGGAGGAAGTGTTACTATTGATAGCGAGTCCTTGTCATTTACATGTGACATGGATAATCGTTACGCAGCTAAGCAATATCCTCGTGTAGGAATAGATCCTTATGCTGTAAGATCTATTCCAGTTACATCATCTACATCAACTTCCATTACTGTTAATATTGGTGCAGCTCCTGCAGACAAATATTTCCAACCAACTTACGCTGAATATGATCCTACTACAGGAGACATGGTATTTACCATTGGACAGCATGGTTTAGGTGTAGGTCGTAATATTACTATTGATAATGATTCATTAACATTTACTTGTTTACAAGATCCTTCATCTCCTAAAACTTATCCTCGTTCTGGTATTGATCCATATGCAGATAGTAGATCAATTGCTATTACTGCTGTTGGTGCTAGTTTACACACACCAACTAATGCTGTATATGATGCATCAAATGGTGAAATTACATTCACAGTTAATGACCATGGATTCCTTGAGGATGATTATGTTAAGATTTCAGATAATTCTCTAACTTATTCTTGTGCTATAGGTGGTAACTACACACATCAATTTGTTAGTGCAACTGGTGGAGCAGTAACTTCAGGTGGTACTTATACACACACATTTGTAACTGCTGCTACTGATTCCATTTTAACTGGAGGAACCGATTTAACTCCCAATGGTGGAACATATACTCCTAGTTCTGGTTTATTAGTATTATCATTTGCAAGTGCTCACAATCTTTCCAATGGAGCTAATATACAGATTGCTGATAATGGATTAACATTTACATGTGATATGGATAATAATGCTACAGAGCATCAATATCCTCGTCCTAGTGATCCTGTATCTGGAACCAATTTATCTATTACTTTCATTAGTGCAACTTCATTTAGTGTTAATGTAGGTGCATCACCTGCAGTAAGTCATGATGTCAGTGATGCAACTTATGATCCTTATACAGGTGAATTAGAATTAACCATTGGTTCTCACAGTCTTGTAGGTCAGTCAGAATTTTCACCTACTACTGGTACATCATATAACCCAACAACGGGTATTATGAGTATCACAACATCTACAAATCATGGTTTTGTAAATGGTGATAAGGTTAAATTAGATGATGGTGCTGTAACATTCAGTTGTACTTATGGTACTGGTAATCACAACTATGTTGGTGGTACCGCAGCTGGTGCAGTAACTGCAGTTGGAGGTGTTATATTTGATGTAACCAATGCTTCATATACTCCTAGTTCTGGTGAATTAGAAATAACTATTGGTTCTCATAGTTTAACAACTTCCAATCAAGTAATAATATCTCCTGAGTCTTTAGATTTCCAGTGTGATGCAGACGGTTATAATACAACTCATTCATATCCACGTCCAACTGACCCAGTAGCAGGAGAAGCTATTGATATTAGTGCTGTAACTGGTACAACTATCACAGTTAATGTTGGTATTAGTAATCCTGGTACTGCTTATCCTCGTGGTCCTAAGAATCATACAGTAGCGAATGCTACTTACGATCCTGCTGGTGGTGATATGGTACTTACCATTGGTGCTCATGGATTACAAGTTGGAGATGCTATTAAACTAGCTCCAAATTCACTAACCTTTGAATGTCCTGCTGCTGTTGGAACTCATGCATTTGTAACTGGTGCTGCTGGTGCTATTACAGCAAATGTTGGGGGACCATTTACTGCTGCAACTGGTACTTCTTACAATCCAACAACGGGTGAGATGGTACTGGAGATTGGTTCTCATAGTTTAACTACTGCTAACACAATCCAGATTGCTAATAACGGTCTAACATTTACTTGTGATGCTGATAATAATGCTACAGAGCATCAATATCCTCGTGCAACTGACCCTGTTTCTGGTGAGAACATTGCTATTACAGCAACATCAGCAACTACTATAACTGTTGATGTTGGTGTAGCATCAGCAACTAATCAAAGTTCATATCCTAGAGCAAATGGAAATGACTATGCTTACAATACTGATCTAACAATTTCAGCAATTACTGGAGACAGTATAACAGTTAATGTTAATGGTGGACAAGGTGCTATTAGTATTAATTCTGTTCACACATTTGTATCTGCTACAGCTAACGGTGTTCAGACTGGTGGTGATCCTATCAGTGGTAAGTGGATATCAGTTTCTAATGTAACTTCAAATACTTTTGATATACAAGTATTAGATACAGTACCTTCCACAAATACAACCGCACATACATTCTTAAGTGGTGCTGCTAATAGTATTACAAAGAAAGGAACATCTGTTAGACTTGATCCTGACTCATTAACATTTACTTGTGATAAAGATGGTAATGCATCTCAACACACATACCCTCGTGCAACTGACCCTGCATACAATACATCATTAGAGATTGTATCAACAACTGGAACAAAAATTACACTTAATGTTGGAAAAGCAGATCCTGGTAGTTCTTATCCTCGTCCAGGATTTGATCCTATCAGTGGTAGATGGGTTCCTATTTCAGTTATAGACGTAAACACATTTAAGATTAACGTTGGAAGTTCTTCTTATACTGGCACTCATACATTTGTAAGTGCTTCTGAGAATGCAATTTCACGTCAAGATGGTACAATCACTATAAACGTAGGTGTTTCTTCTAATACTACTGTTCATAGTTTTGTAAGTGCTACATCTAATGCTATTAGATATGAACCACAATCTACGCATTATTTTGAAAGTTCTGCAGCAGACGCCGTTAAGTTTATGGCTCAAACTGCTCACACATTTGTAAGAACAACAAATAATAATCTATCTACTGGTGGTAGCAGCTTTAAGATTTTCTTAGGTGCATCTAGTTTTGCACACACATATATTAGTGGTGGTACTGTTAAATTTGGTGGTGTTACTTACACTGTAACTAATTTCACTTATGATAATCTCATTACTGGTAATGCAACTATTACTGTTAATACATCAATTCCTGGAATTGCAGAAGATAGTATTGTTGAAATTGCTGATATTTTAGTTGAATGTACTATTCTAGGTGTAACAACACAGAAAAAATATCCAAGCTTTAGTATTCCAATTAGTGATGAAACTTGTAGGAGAGATATTAGACACTTCCTTAATGCTCTTATACAAGATTTAGAATTTGGTAGTAACAATAATATTATTGATGGTGCTAAGAAATATATTGATGCTACAAATAATTTTATTGATGAGACTATTGACTTTGAGATTATTCAAACTGTACGTGCTATTGAGTATGCTAGAGAATTAGCTATCTACGCAATGCGTAAGTGGCGTACTGGAAATGGTACTGTATCTGATCCTGTTTATACTCCTGTATATTCTAGTCTTGACAGATACTTTGACCCAACTATTATTGATGATACCACTCCAGCTGGAGCATGTATTAATGTCAAATCTGCCATTGATACTCTATCATATCTGTTTGTAGATGTATTAGCAAACGATGCTTCTGGAACTGTTCTAGATGGTGCTTATTTAATTGCTAGAAATAGAGATCATATTGTAGATGAGGCATACAATGATGCAAGAAATCAATTCCCATCATTAGTTCTTAATAATGTTGATGAGCGTAAATGCCGTAGAGATATCAATCTTGTAATTTCTGCGTTACTAAAAGATTTAGTTCTTGGTGGAAATGATGGTACTGTTACTTACGCTGAACTATATTTCACAGGAACAGAGTTAACAGGTGTTCCTACAAGCGAACTTCCAGCAACTAGATATGCATTTACTGCAGCAAGAGATCTATGTATTGAGGCAATTCGTAATTGGAATGATGCTAGTGGAAACCCAACTACAGCTTCATTCACACCAATTCCAAGATTTACAGATAATACTATCTTAGCAGATCCTGCTGGAAATCCTTTATGTGCTTCTACTGCTGCTTCAATTACAACATTATTTGGTCTTCTTGATGATATCTTAAGTAGCACAATTGATCCTGGTGCTACTACTAAGAATAAAGGAACACTATTAGATACAGCAGGTTTATACACTTATGCAGACAGTGTTATTAGTGATTTCAATGGTAATAAAGTAACTGTTAAAGCAACTTATGATGACTATCCCATCATTGAGGCATCTCCATATACACAGAACTCATCTGTTATCTCCAAGCTAGGTGGCGGTGGTGCTCTGGTTGATGGTTCTAAAGTTAAGCAACCTAACTGCCCATTCCCTGGATTGAATCTAGATGGAACTGCTAAGTTCCCTAATCAGGGTAAGTCAATGGTTGCATCTGCCTTCACGATTGTTTCTGAAGGTGGTATTGGATACAAGATTACTAATGATGGTTATGTACAGTTGGTTTCAGTCTTCTGTATTTTTACTGCAGATGGTATCCTTGCTGAGTCTGGTGGTTACGCTTCTGTTACTAACTCTGCTTCTAACTTTGGTATCTACTCTCTAAGAGCAAGAGGTTTCAGTGCAACTCCATATATCTTTGATATGTGTACTGTTACCAATGTATCTTCTACTCCTACTGGCAGAACAATCTTTACTGTAAGTGGTCTTGGTAGAGAACCACTTGAGCATTATGTTGTTAAGATTGATGGATTTGAAAATGTTAACCCAGAAATTGAATACTTTGTTGATACTGTAGAAGGCGTTACAGTTGGTCCTCCTTTCTCTGCTCAATTAACACTAGAATCTGGTTCTGGTGGTCCTGCAGAATTTAAGAATAGCACTACTGATCAAGTAGTTTCCCTAGCAAGTTTGATTGGTGAGTCAGTTAAGTTACATAGACCATCTATTGTTAACTCCTCATCTCATACTTGGGAATACGCTGGTTCTGGTACTAGCTATCTTGCTTTACCTGAAAACGGTGGTACTAAGATTGAAGCAAACGAACAGGTATCGGAAGACTATGGTCGGACATACGTTTCTGGTACTGACGAACTAGGAGACTTTAAGGTTGGTACATTTGCAAGAATTGAAAACAGAACTGGTAACATTACCTTTACTGGTACGGTTAC
>CEUA01147882.1_pt1 | contig 13421 bp, 12 predicted proteins | sample 361541 | NCBI WGS metagenome assembly CEUA01 (sample SAMEA2623079, study PRJEB7988) | marine metagenome | isolation source: saline water (ENVO:00002010), including
TTTGAGCATATCATTGACAGTGCGTCTACAGGTTCATGATTAATAAGAATATCTAGCTTATCTAATTTACTTTCTCTGTACTCCTTAAATGTATAATCAAAAGAAGCGTAACCTTTGGAGCAGGATTTAATAGAATCATAAAAATCAAATATTATTTCTCCTAATGGTAATTCATATATTAATTGAACTTTAGACTTTGATAAGTAGGATGTTGATTTATACTTCCCTCTTCTATCTTGACAAATTTTCATCACATTTCCAATGTATTCTGCTGGAGTTAATATTTCTGCCACAACAATTGGTTCTAAAATAGATTCTAAGATCTTCGGTGGAGGTAATAACGCAGGTCTATGAACTTCAACTTGTGTTTTATCCTTAAGATTTGCCAAATATTGTACATTGGGACTTGTTGTAACAATTGAAAGGTTAAATTCGCGTTCTAATCTTTCCTGAATTATTTCCATATGCAACAAACCTAAAAATCCACATCGATAGCCAAAACCTAAAGCATCACTCACTTCCGGTTCAAATAATAATGAAGCATCATTGAGTTTAAGTTTTTCTAACGCTGTACGTAAATCATCATAATCATCTGCATCTGAAGGAAATAATCCTGAGAAAACCATTGGCTTAATTTTTTGAAAACCTGGTAAAGCTTCAGTGCAAGAATTTTTGACAGTGGTAATTGTATCTCCTGCCAAAACATGTTCAATATCTCTAATATTTGCTATAACATAACCAACTTCACCTTCTTGAAGAGATGTAGCTTTTTTTCTATCAATAACAAAATGTCCAACTTCATCAACATCATAGTATGTGTTATGCGCAAAAAATTTAATTTTCATGCCAGGTTTAATAGATCCTTCATAAACCCGAACATATGCAACAACTCCACGATATTTATCAAAAATAGAGTCAAATATAAGTGCTTTTAATTCATTTTTTTCTGAATGACTTGGATATGGTACATTTTCAATGATTGTATCTAATATATCTTCAATACCATCTCCAGTTTTTGCGCTTGCTAATAAAATCTCTTCTTCTTCGCATCCAGTCAATTCAATCACTTGTTTTTTTACATTTTCTATGTCAGCGTTAGCAAGATCAATCTTATTGATTATTGGAATTATTTTAAGGTCATTATTAATTGCTAATAAATAATTTGTCACTGTTTGAGCTTCAACTCCTTGAGCTGCATCAACAATTAATAATGCACCTTCGCTTGCAGAAAGTGTACGTGAAACTTCATAAGAAAAATCAACATGACCTGGAGTGTCAATAAGGTTCAGTATATGATTCTTAAAAGACATTCTAATTGAATGACTCTTAATAGTAATTCCTCTCTCTCTTTCAAGGTCCATATTATCAAGAACTTGATCTTTCATCTTTTTTTTGGAGATTGTACCAGTAAATTCTAATAATCTATCTGCAAGAGTAGATTTCCCATGATCAATATGAGCAATAATACAAAAGTTTCGTATGTTTTTCACATCACTCATGAAAGTGATTAACTATAGGAAAACGCCTACCAACACCAAAGGCTTTTCTGCTGATACGTAATATTGGTGCTGCTTGTCTTCTTTTAAATTCATTTTGATTGATTTTTCTTCTAATGCCATCTTTATCTGAAAAATCTTTATCAAGAGATTCATTATAAATAATCTTATCTACAATTGGGCTAATATTATCATAATCAAAAGGATCGACTTGATTTTCAGCCAATTCTGCTGACGGAGCTTTTGTAATAGAATTTTGAGGAATAACATTATTTGAATTTTTATTTTTCCATCTTGAAAGATTGTATACATCAGTTTTTGATAAATCACCAATTACAGATAATCCTCCACTCATATCACCATAAAGAGTGCAATATCCTAAGGCAAGTTCTGTTTTATTTCCTGTTGAAAGGACTAAACAACCAAATTTATTGGAAAACGCCATTAATATATTTCCTCTAATTCGTGACTGTATATTCTCTTCAGCAACATTGCTCTCCATTCCTTTGAATTTATGATTGAGCGTATCTAAATATTTTTCAAATAAATCATCAATATCAATTGTTTCAAAATTAGCATTTAAGTTTGTTGCTAGTTCTTTTGCATCAGATTTACTGTGATCACTGGAGAATCGAGAAGGCATAGAAACTAAATAAACATTTTCTGGTCCAAGAGCATCAACTGCTAAACACGCAACAAGCGCTGAATCAATGCCTCCACTTAAACCAATTACAGCTTTTTTGTGTCCTGTTTTTCGGAAATAATCCTTTACGCCAAGACAGAGCGCTTGATATATTTCTCCATCTGTTTCCTCTCTTTTTTCATCTATAGGAGGAGACGATAAATCTGCTATTACAAGATCTTCTTCAAAAGATTTTCCTTCTTTAATAAGGTTCATATCAGAATTCAGTATTAAAGAATTCCCATCAAAAATTAATTCGTCCTGCCCTCCAACAAGATTGCAGTAAATAAAAGGACAATTAGCATTAGCAAATTTATTTGCAATTAATTCTTTTCTAACACTTTTGCGATTTCTATGATATGGAGAAGATGAGATATTAACAATAAGATCTGGATTTAAATCTATAGTTTCTTTAGACAATTTTCGACTATAGTCATCCTCCCAAAGATCTTCACAGATTTGAATAACACAATTCAAATTTTTTCCATCAACATCAATATTAAACTGTCCAATCTCTGAACCATTTTCAAAGTAACGGTCTTCATCAAAAACGTCATACGTAGGTAAAAGAATTTTATTATATACTTTTACAATTTTTCCATCTCGACAAATTGCTGCAGAGTTAAATAGTTTATTTCCTTCTCTATTTACAAAACCAATAATGCAAGTTTTGGAAACATGTTTAACAAAATCATCAAGTGTAGACAAATTTTTATCTATAAATTTATCAGAGAATAAAAGATCTTGTGGAGGATAGCCTGTTACTGCCATTTCTGGAAATATTACAAGTTCACAACTTTGTTTAAGAGCTTCATTATAACTATCTAAAATTTTATTATAGTTATAATCAAAATCTCCTAATGTAGGATTAATTTGGCAAAGGCCAACTTTTATTGATTGAGACATTTTTGGACTTCCTTGATTAGCGAGTCAACAGAATCAATCTGAATAGATCCTGGAATATCCCAGCTATTGTAACATAACAGTTTTTTATCTTGTGCTAGAGTATAAGCTATTTCACTTAATGTTCCATAAGCACCTGAGATAGCTACACCAACATCACAATTGTAACTTATTAAAGCGTTTCTTGTTATATCCATACCTGTAGAAATAGGAATTGTAAGAAATTCGTTACCAGTCTTAAAGTCTTTATCTTTTAAAATACCAATGCAAGTCCCATTTTCCATTGATACTCCTTTAGCAATTGCTTCCATTACTCCTTCACCTCCACCGCAAAAGACTAGCCAATTTTCTTTAGCCATTTTTCTGCCAATCTCAACAGTATCATTATATATAGATTCTGTGATCTCTCTTCCCCCGAAAACAGCAATTCTTCCACTAAATTTCATTATGGTTCAAGCCTTCCCATAGTTCTTGGAAAAGGAATCGTTTGTCTGATATGATCAATTCCGCATATCCAGGAAACAGTTCTTTCAAGGCCTAATCCAAATCCAGAATGAGGAACAGAACCATATTTTCTTAAATCTAAATACCACTTAAATGCATCAAGAGGCAAACCATGATCTTTAATGCGTTTAACAAGTAAGTCGTGGTCATCTTCTCTTTGCCCTCCTCCAACTATTTCTCCATAACCCTCTGGCGCTATCACATCTACTCCCAAGGCATACTTATCAGAATCATCTCTTTTCATGTAAAAAGCTTTGGTTTCGTGTGGCCAAGAATGTATCATAACAGGCTTATCAAATTGAGAAGCTATTGCTTCTTCATCAGGGGCTCCAAAATCACTTCCATATTCGAAATCATGATCTTTATCTTTCAATATTTTGAATGCATCATCATAAGATATTCTTGGAAATGGTGTAGCAATATTTTTTAGCTTTGACAAGTCTCTATCAAGAATTTTTAGCTCTTGAGGGCAGTGCTCTAAACATTCAGAAACAATGTAAGATATAAACTCCTCAATTAAATCCATATTTTGATTTATATCACAATATGCAATTTCAGGTTCAACCATCCAAAATTCTGTAAGATGTTTTCTAGTTTTTGATTTCTCAGCTCTAAAACAAGGACCAAAACAATATGTCTTGCCAAACGCCATAGCTCCGGCTTCTTGGTACAACTGGCCGCTTTGTGTTAAATATGCAGACCTATTAAAATAGTCTGTTTCAAAAAGCGTTGTTGTTCCTTCAACAGCATTGCCAGTAAACATAGGAGAATCAATTAAAACGAATCCTCTATCATCAAAAAAATCGCGTATTGATTTTATTATTCTTTGCCTAATCTTCATAATGGCAAATTGTTTCTTTGATCTTAGCCATAGATGTCGATTGTCCATTAAAAAACTAACACCATGATCTTTTAAAGATATTGGATACTCATCAGCAACATGAACAACTTCAACATCCTTCGCAATAATTTCGACGCCACTTTCAGATCTTTTATCTTCTTGAACTATACCTTTAACAATAAGAGAAGATTCTTGAGTTAAAATATCTTCAAGTTTAAAAACATCATCATTGACATCATTTTTTGATACAACACATTGAACATAACCGGTTCCGTCTCTTACAATAACAAACCAAATTTTTCCAATTGATCGCATGTTGTAAACCCAACCGTTTACTTGAACTTCTTTACCGATAAAATCTTTTAAATTTCTTATATCTGTTTGACTCATAATATTACCATGTTGATAGCACTGCATTGACAATATCAATCGCAATTTTGTCAATTGCAACATTAATTGCAAGCTCTCTTGAATCTCCAAACTCATCGCTGTCAGCATCATCAATTAACCCATCATTATCATTATCTAAACCATCAGAAGAAGGGTCATTGTCAATGCTATAAGTTCCAAAGGAAGAAAAATCTTTTGCAAAGAGCTCTTCGTCATCGCTATTGTCAATCCAGACTGCTTTTATTCTGATTGAAAAACGATATTCACTCACTTGTTCATTATTATTAAATGCATAAGGGCCGTCTGAAACTGAAACTATATTACCATTTATAATGCTATCAGCATTTAAACTATTTGAAACCTTTATAATGTTTTGTTCACTTATTTGTTCGACAATTTTATTAGTTAATTTTTCTGATAATTCAAATTCAGAAGTTTCATTAACAAACAAAGGTATTGATACATTCTTGATATTGGCTGGTATTGATCCAGCCATTGAATAATATGCACAGCCAAATAGTAAAAATATAATTGAGAAATTAACTATCTTTATTAATCTTTTTTTCAATTCCATAATCATTGATCTTCCTATATAATGTTCTTTCACTCATGCCAAGAGACTTGGCAGCTGCTCTTCTATTGTTATTAAAATGTTCTAATGTCCTTATAATCATTTCTTTTTCCAGATCTGATGTCTTGAAATTGCCTATAGCTTGCTCTTTTATTAAAGTATTATCTTCTAAGTCTCCAAATTCATCATTATGTATTTTATTTGCAAAATTTTCATTGATATTCTTAGAGGAATTTAACATTGAAAAATCAGAGTCTTTCAATATTAGTTTAAGTTCTTCTATATCTTGTCTTAGAAATAATAACTGTCTCAATATAAGCTCTCTTTCTGCCTGATCGGGGTGTTGATTAACTACAACAGGTAGTGCTGGATTATCAGAGAATTCTGCTACGTTTTCATCACGTAATTGTCTCTCAACAATTTCTGCGGTAATTCTTTCTCCTTTTTCCAGTGTTAAAACACTTTCAACAAAATTTCTTAATTCTCTCACATTGCCTGGCCAATCAAATCTCTGCATTGTCTTGATTGCCTCTGGTGTAAAACCTTTATATTTAATTTTGTTTGTTCTAGTAAATTGAAGAGCAAATCTTTCAACAAGGAGTCTAATATCTCCTTTGCGATGCCTTAAAGATGGAATATTTATTGTAACTGTTTTTAATCTATAGTAAAGATCTTGTCTAAATTTTCCTTCTTTAACCAATTTTGCTAAATCTTTGTTCGTAGCAGCTATAACTCTAGCGTCTGTTTTCTTCAGATTAGAATCTCCTACTCTCATATATTCTCCACTCTCTAAGACTCTTAATACTTTCACCTGAGTTTCTAATGGCATATCACCAATTTCATCTAAAAAAATTGTTCCTTTATTTGCTGTTTCAAAATAGCCTTTTCTTGATTCGCTTGCATCTGTATAAGCACCCTTTTTATGTCCAAATAATTCACTTTCAATGATTCCTTCTGGAATAGCACCACAATTCACAATGACTAAATCATTGTTACAACGCTTACTTGCAGCGTGAATAGCTTTTGCTATCAATTCTTTTCCAGTTCCAGATTCTCCGTTTACTAAAACAGATATATCGACACCAGCTATTTGAGAAACTGTTTCTAAGACTTCATTAATTTCTTCGCTTTCGCCAACAATTCCAGTTCTTTGTTTAATTAGATCAATATTCATTTTATCCTCTTATTTAATAATATTAATTTCTCTTTCTAAATTTGTTATTTCATCTCTTAATACTGCTGCTCGTTCAAATTCAAGATTTTCAGCAGCTTCTAACATTTCTTGCCTAATCATTTCAAGTGCAATCTTCTTATCTTCTTTTAAAAATCTATCAGTTTTAATATCTCTTTTTATACTAATCTCATTTTCAGTAAATGATTCGGCAACTTTAGTTGTTCCAAGTATTTCATCTTTCGATTTTTTAATAGATTTAGGCGTAATATTATTTTTCTTATTAAAGTCTTCTTGTATTTTTCTTCTTCGATTGGTTTCATCAATTAAATATTGCATTGCAGCAGTTTTCTTATCGCCATAAAGAATTACTTCTCCTCTGACATTTCGTGCTGCTCTACCAGCAGTTTGAATTAAAGAGCTCTTTGATCGTAAAAATCCTTCCTTGTCAGCATCTAAGATTGCAACAAGAGAAACTTCTGGCAAATCAAGTCCTTCTCTTAGCAAATTAATCCCAACCAATACATCAAAATCTCCTAACCTTAAATCTCTTAAAATCTTTACTCTCTCAATTGTCTTGATTTCTGAGTGAAGATACCTTACTCTAATATTCATTGTACTTAAATATTCTGATAAATCTTCGGCCATTTTTTTGGTAAGAGTAGTTACTAGACATCTTTCTTCTTTCTTAGTTCGTTTTTTAATTTCATTAATTAAATCCTCTATTTGCCCAGAAGAAGGTTTAACGCTTACTATTGGATCCAGCAATCCAGTTGGTCTATTAATCAATTCTGTGATAATCCCAGAAGACAAATCTAATTCTTTTTCAGCGGGTGTTGCAGAAACATAGATATTTTGATTTTGAATCGATTCAAATTCGTCAATCTTAAGAGGTCTATTATCATAAGCGGCAGGTAATCTAAAACCATGTTCCACAAGATTTTCTTTTCTCTTTCTATCTCCATTATACATTCCTTTTATCTGAGGAAGAGTAACATGAGATTCGTCAATTACAGTTATAAAATCTTTAGGAAAGAAATCTATCAATGTCCAAGGTCTTTCTCCTGCCTTTCTCTCATCAAAATATCTAGAATAGTTTTCAATTCCTGAACAGTAGCCTACTTCATCTATCATCTCTATGTCAAAATTGGTTCTTTGACTTAATCTTTGTGCTTCTAGTAATTTCTCATTTTTATTGAAGTAATCTACCCTATCTTTTAAATCTTTTTTTATTTCTTTAATTATTTTTTTGTTTTTTTCTTTGTCTGATACAAAATGTCTTGCTGGATAAAGAGAAATTTCTTCAATCTCTTGTATTTCTTCACCTGTAATAGGATTAAACGTGACAATTGATTCAAGTTTATTATCAAAAATATCAACCCTAATCGCATTCTGTTCATAGGCTGGAAATATTTCAAAAATATCTCCCATAATTCTAAAATTACATCTCTCAAGCACCTGATCATTTCTTTGGTAATAAATATCAATAAGAGATTCTGTGAGCTGTCTACGATTAATGCTCTCTCCTTTTTTTAATGATATGATTTGATTTTTATATTCTTTAGGAGAACCTAAACCATATATACAAGACACCGAACTCACCACAATGACATCATTCCTTTCCACTAGAGAACTTGTAGTCTTTAATCTTAGCCTATCTATTTCTTCATCCATTGAAAAATCTTTTTCAATAAAAGTATCTGTAACTGGCATATATGATTCTGGCTGATAATAGTCATAGTAACTTATAAAGTATTCTACTGCATTATCAGGAAACAGGCTTTTAAACTCCCCATAGAGTTGTGCTGCCAATGTTTTATTATGAGATATTACTAGAGTTGGTCTTTGCACTTTTTCAATTACTTTTGCAATAGTATAAGTTTTTCCAGAACCTGTAACACCTAATAAAGTCTGGTGTTCTATATTAGAATTAATTCCATCTGCGAGCTCATTAATAGCTCTTGGTTGATCTCCAGAAGGAGTAAAATCAGAAATTAGCTTAAAGTCTGCCATATTGTCTCTTTTAATTTAAGTTTTATGAATAAAAAAAACAATCTATAAAGTATGACAATAGGTTTTATTTTTTTACACTAATTGTATAAAAAAATCGTAAATAATCAAATAAACTGATAGCTAGAAGTGCAGTAGAGATGTAAACAAGAATCTCTGCAATACTAAATAATGATTCAATCTTAATTGCATATATTGCAAATCCGAGAGTCAGAATTCCAACGCCCCATTTTCCAATAAGACTAGAACCAAGAACTCTCTCAATTTTAGGAAGATAAATCAAAGACATCATAAGCAATAGGAATTGTCTAATAAAATAAAATACACAAAACTCAATTGGAACTAAACCTTTCATTGACAAAATAATTGAAAATAAAAATAAAGTTAAATTATCTGCTAAAGGATCTAAAGCTTTCCCTAATTCTGATATCTGATTTAAACGTCTTGCTAAAATTCCATCAAGAAAATCAGAAATGATAGTAATCAGCAACAAGATATAGAAATAAATCATATAATCGAAATAATATGACATAAGCAGTGGAACCATTAGAATAAGCCTAGCAATAGTAATCAAATTAGGCACAAGAAAGATGTCGCTAGTTTTAAAAATTTTACCCATCTACAATCACAGACATTAGTTTCTTTGTTGAACCAAGATTGTTTTCAATCACACGCTTTGATGAACTGCTAGCATTCAAATAAGAATCTTTATCTGATAAATTTTTAAATGTATTCATCAGATTTTCAGATGAATTAACAGAAAATGCGGCAGAACTATTTAACAATTGATTTGCCTCTAAAAAATTTGAGTTTGAATAATTTTTACCAAAAATAACAGGGTTGCTAGCAACAGCTGGCTCCATGATATTGTGGATTCCTCCACTTGAAAAACCTCCTCCAACATAAGATATATATGATTGCCAATATAGTTTGTATAAAATTCCAACTGCATTTACAATAACAATATCTGATTCAATAGTTCTCATATCAATATATTTATCAATCACTTCATGAGATAAATTATTCTCTTTAGCTAACATTTTGTAATAATCTATAATATTTTCTGAAAGCTCATGTGGAACAAGCACAATTTTTGAATTGGAATGCTTTCTTAACAAATCAAATATATCAGGAAATAATATCTTATGATCTTCAGGCCATAAACTTGCAAATAAAAATATTTTATTCTCAGTTCTCTCATTGAGAGAAAGTTTAATGCTAACATCGTCTGATTTCATGTGAGCCATATCAAAACGAGGATTTCCCATAGCCATAAATCGCTCGTTGTTAATAATCTTTTTTAAATTCGACAAATCTTTAGAAGAAACGGTAAAAATTTGATCAATTTGTGCATATACAGCTTTATACAAACTTCTTCCTATAAATGAAATTTTGAAGCTGTCTGAATGAATTCTTAATGAGACTAACAAAGTCTTAATTCCCAATATCTTACATATAGATATCACGTTTGGCCAAACATCATAAGAGGCAATAATAAACTTAGAAGGCTTAACAATTTTTAAAGAACGATACAAAGAAATAAGAAAATCAAAAGGTAGATAAATCTTACAATCAATATTATCATCATTTACATTATTAAAGCCTGATGGAGAAAAAAATGAAACAATAATACCAATATTATCCTTTTTCAATTCAGCAATAATAGATTGTACTTGTTGATACTCTCCATGAGAAGAAACATGAAACCAATAATGTTTTGAGAAAGAAGTTTTCTCCTTAAATCTTAGTAATTTTTTTCTAGATTTAATTCTTCCAAAAAAACCTAATCGAATTTTTTTATTAAATGGAACTAAAAAAAGCGTTAATACAAAGAATAACGGATAAATAATCAAATTGTAAGCTGTTAGCCAGATATATCTCATATTTTTATAGAGTTGTTGATACTATTAAATACTTTTTCACTATCTATTTCAGACATACAATATTGTTCCTTTCTATAACAAGGCCTACTACCATTCTGAGAACAAGGCCTGCACCACAAATCTTTATTTTCAATTAAAACAGAATTCTCAAGAACAACACCAGCTCCTGTTTCTTTTGATGTGGGTCCAAGAATCATTGTAACAGGAGTATTCATTGCTTCAGATATATGAAGTAATCCTGTATCACTACCTATAGTATGTTTAGAAAATTTTAATATACCCATTGCCATTCTTAATGTAGTGCGATTTTTAAGGTTAATAATATTTTCACTCTTTACAATCTGATCACATATAATATCATTAGTAGATCCCAAAATAACAATTTTAGAATTAAATGCTTTAGTTAATCTTGTCATTAAATTGTTATAGTTATCAATAGACCATTGTTTTTGACTCCAGGCTGCACCAGGAACTATTGTAATAAAATTATTCCCAACATTATTGTCATGCAGATATCTTTTTGTATCTTCTATTTCTCTTTCAGATAAATGCAGCTTTGTTTTCGGAAAAGAATCACTCTTTCCAAGTAAAGAATGATACATTTTAATATGACTAAAACTCTTCTCAAAAAAATTCTGATAAGCGTAAAAAAGCATAAATCGCCTAAGCCGAGGTTTTTTAATCTGTTTAAATAAACGATTTCTTAAGAAAAATGATAAAACTCTTGTTCTAAAAACACTATGTATGTCATATATGATGTCATAGTTATTGCTTCGAAGACTTCTTCCAAGTTTTACAAGCTCTTTAAAACCAAGCTTCTTGTCAAAAATAATAGTATCATCAATTAGAGGATGGTTTTTAATAATATCAACAAATTCAGACTTAATAAGAAAATTAATTTCAGAATTAGGAAATTTATCTTTAACGGATTGAAGAAATGATGTTGATAAAACAATATCACCAATTGAGCTCATTCGTATAATAAGAATTTTTTTCATTAATCGTCTTGATTAAACAATCTATTTGATATCCAAGAAACAAGAATGCTAATTTCATACAATACAACCATTGGTATAGACATAATTATTAAACTGATAGGATCTGGAGGTGTAATAATTGCTGACAATATTACAGTAATCATTATTGCTTCCCTTCGGAACTTTCTTAAAAAACTAGGTGTAATAATTCCAATAGATGAAAAAAGAAATGATGCAACTGGCATTTCAAAGATTATACCCGAACCAATAATTAATGCTAAAACAAAACTAAAATAGTAATTAATAGAGAAATTATTCTGCACATTCTCAGTAACCATTGACGCAAAAAAGTTCAATGAAAATGGTAAAATCACCATATAAGCAAAAATAGCACCCAGTATAAAACATAAAAATACCGTTATAATCAATGGAAGGAGAATTTTTCTTTCCCTGTTGTATAGTCCAGGAGAAACAAATTTCCATATTTGTATAGTAATAACTGGAATAGATAATATAAAACCTCCAATGATGGCAAGATTCCATTTCAATATAAACATACCTTGTGGAGTGAGTGTTTGCAAACCGATTCCTCTATTGTCAGCAGGAGCTGTAAGTATATAAACCAAATAATCTGCAAAATTAAAAGTAAGGATAGCCATCACTAAAATCGAACCTAAAGATTTTAGTATTCTCCATCTCAATTCTTCAAGATGATCAATAAAAGCCATATCTGAATTATTACTCATTATCTTTATTTACTATTTCTGCAATCTCGCCTTCTATTTCAGCTTTGTTCTCATCAAGTATACGATTTTCAATCATTTTTCTTACCCTTCTAGCAAAACGTTCTTTGCGGCGAGATTTAACATTTTCATTCTTACTTATTGAACTGTGTGATTCAATTAATGCATTTCCAAGATCCTTAATTCCATCACCTGTTTTACAGCTAGTCTTAAAAATTTGTTTATCAGCTGAATCTTTTTTTGTTGAAGATATAATATTCTTTATTGATTTTACCATAAGATTTGAATCGTCTCTATCATATTTATTAATAATAAATATATCTGCTAATTCTAATATGCCAGCTTTCAGCAATTGAATTTCATCTCCAGATTCTGGCACAAACACTAACATAGTTAAATCGGTAATTTCTGAAACACTATACTCAGATTGACCAATGCCTACCGTTTCAATAAATATTATATCTTTACCCGTAAATGCAAGAATATCAGAAAAATCTTCTGCTAGCTCTGTAATTCCTCCCAATTCCGCACGAGAACCCATGCTTCTAACAAAAACATCTTCATCATCAATTGCATTATTTATTCGTACGCGGTCTCCCAAGAATGATCCTCCCGTAATTGGACTCGAAGGATCAATTGCAATAACGCCAATAGATATACCCTGACTTCTTAATTGTGGGATCAACATATTTATCAATGAACTTTTACCTGAACCAGGAGGACCTGTAATACCTATTTTTACAGCATCGTTAGAATGCTTAAAAACATGTTGAGAGACTTCCTCTCTCGAAAATTTTCCGGTTTCAATCCCAGTCATTAGGTCTGAAATTGATATAAAGTCATTCTCTTTTGCTTTTTTTAATATTTTCTCTAATGTTTTTAAAGCCACCTACTAATTTAAGTTCTACAATTTTTAAAACAATAATCAAAACTAGAAATTTATTGACATCCAATTTTGAAAAGAATAAGTTGCGAAGCACTTATGGTAGACAGACATAAACAGCAAATAAAACGAGATAGACAAGATTTGAAGCGTAGAGCAATCAACGCTCAGAACAAATCTAAAATGAGAACATTGATTAAAGCTGTTCTCTCTGAAAAAGATCCTGAAAAAGCAAAAAATCTTTATACAAAAGCTGTCGCTTTTATTGATAAAATGGCAAGCAAGAAACTAATTCATAAGAATAATGCTGCTAGAAAAAAGTCAAAAATTACTAATCACTTAAATTCTTTAAGTAAATAATTATTTA
>CEUA01125226.1_pt1 | contig 13396 bp, 10 predicted proteins | sample 361541 | NCBI WGS metagenome assembly CEUA01 (sample SAMEA2623079, study PRJEB7988) | marine metagenome | isolation source: saline water (ENVO:00002010), including
GCGAGGAAAGCCCACCATGGTATCGCTGTCTCCCTATCCACGAAGTAGGTCGCAACGAGGATCCCGGCGCCGTAGAAGGCCCGGAAGATTGAGTACGCGATGAAAGACTTCATCAGAGGGTGTTCCATGAAGTCAGAGAGCCATGCCATGTCCCGGCGGTCTCAGTTATCCCTATGTGCCTGACGGTGAAGGCCGTCATGCATGGCATTGGAAACACCCCCTGCATCCTCGCCCGCCGTACACAACGTGATGGTTGCTAACACCAGCAAGGACACCAGACCAGAGCTTAGGGTCAGGCAGATGCTCAGGGAGGCTGGGCACCCCGGCTACAGGCTGCACTGGAGGATTGACGATGCAGATGGCAGATACGTATGCAGGCCGGATATCAGTTACCCTGGTAGGAAACTCGCGATATTTGTGCATGGATGCTTCTGGCATAGATGCCCGGTATGTGCAATGAGCCTACCCAAATCAAATGTTGATTACTGGGCTCAAAAATTCGAGCGGAACGTTGAGAGGGATCGTAAGAATGAGATTGCCCTAGTCGAACTGGGTTGGAACGTGCATACCATATGGGAATGTGAAATCGGTAGTTTGGATATTGAAGTCGGTAGCTTGGGTTTTCCTTTCTAGCTATGTTACGATTAGGAACTCCCAGCCCCCATCGATCTCGGTGATTATTGCCTGCTCCAGGCCTAACCTGTTGAGAAGAGTTGGTATGTCATGGAGAGATTCTGGGTCGTCTCCGGTCAGTCTGATGATTGTTCCCTGAGGGTTTTCTCGGATGGCTTTCCTAGCCCTATGAACTGGAATAGGGCACCTGAGGCCCATCACATCTACCATTATCGGGTCGTTTGACAAGTCAATTCCTCAGTTGGGGAGGCATTTTCTGAGTGTTCTAATCCAATCTCCTTCAACAATTGAGATTGTCATTAATTCCTCTACCCCCCTCTCCCAGTGGGCCTTCATAATTCCTCTCCATTCCTCATAACTATCAGGGGACTGATGCCTCATGGCAAGCGCCATCCACAAAGTTGTGTCATCCTTGAAGAGCGTCTTCCCCCTGATATGCTTGGGGCTACTCCCCTCGATGTCAATTTCCTCATGTTCACTAGGTATCGGGGCCCAATGCGAATCAATCTTTCCTGAAGCCATTGAGAGGGCCATTCCCAATCGTGAGACGTGGTCCTCAGATGACTCTGCAATAGATGCAAGTAACTTGAGTCGGGAATGCGTAAGAGGGTGGCTCTGCAGAGTTGTGGAAGACAGTTTCTCTATAGTATCCATTTCATGCACCTCCAAAAAATGCTCCTAGATCCGATGTGATGGCCTCCACAGAGTTCTCAGATATCTCTTGAACGAGTATCTGAGCCCCCAATACCCCTGATTCTTCCAGTTCCTCAAACAAGCCCCCTGCCAAGTCGTCACTTGTCGCCAGGACCACTACCTGCTGAGACAGCTGGGGGTAGAATCTTGTAACGGACCAGCTCTTGTGTTCGCTGTCCATCCGAGACGTGGGTGTGTCTATGATCACGGGTAGTGGGAGTGCCCATTCAGTGGATGCCCTCCTTAGGGCAAACACCAATGCCAAACCAACATGCTGCCTCTCGGTGGCGGATAGGTCTCTATCAAGCCAGTTTCCCTCAAATCCCCTCATAGAGAGTATGGTGTTGTAGTCATTGGTGTTTATGGAAATATCCTGGAGCCTCCCAGACTTTCTCGAGAGGAGCTCGAAGCCTTCTCTGAAGGACGATTCGAGTGGTTCGGCAAAGGACCTTCTTACACTTTGCGTAACGAGTTCTGTCAGACTTAGAAGATCGTCTATCCGGGAGATTCTCCTGTTAAGGAGGGAGTCGGAGTCCTCCCTCTGCCTGATATCATCGATTCTTTTCTCAATGTCCCTGATGTCGGTCTCCTTCTGAGATATCTCTCCTTTCAAGAGAGCAGTTTTTGCCTGCAGTGAGCCCGTTTCCTTTGCCAGCTCCTTGAGTTCCTCTGCCTTGTCGGAAATGCCCATGCCCGCTGTGATCTTTCTGAGTTCCCTTTCGGTACTCTCGAATTTCATTAGCCTTGACATTGCTTCCTCTGTGCATTCGATTACTCTCTCGCTCGCGTCACTCATACCAAGCTCAGCATGCCTCTTCACTAGTTTCTCAATCGATTTTATTTCGAGATCGGAGAGGGGGCTCTCGGGCCCTTCCTCTTTGTTCAACTCGACCATTCTCGAGCCAGTCTGAACTAACTTGGATGCGGTTCTTCTTCCCACATCACTGTCTTCTATTACAGAATTCAGGAATTCCATATGCTCTTCTGCCTTCTGGGACGATCTCTTTGACTCCAAAACGGCTTCTAGATCCCAATTGGAGAGTTCAGCGGGTAATCCCGCTACTACAAACGGGAGGGATTCCATCAGATGATGGTGTAACTCCCTTCTAGAACCAGTGAGTTCTGATTGCCTGATTGCGTAATCCATACGCAGCTGGACGTTCTCGCTCCCGCCCTCTTTCGTCAGTTTCTCTATATCGTCTTGTATCTCTGCTATTCTAATAGAGCAGTGCTCAGACCTGTCCTCCACAGCTTGCAAGTCGTCATTCTTTGATTCGAGATCGCCCTGAAATTCGCCCTGCATCTCGAGGAGCGTGTTTATGCTATCGGCCTGCCCGTCAGGAGCGAGTGATCTCAGTGTGGCCCTCTTAGCGGTGTTGAGGTGCTTCCTCATTCTATGGAGTAGCCCTATTCCTGTGGCGTCGTCAATGCCGCCGACAATATCGCCGTCTATTCTCTTGGGGTCCAAGTGGCTAAGCCTCTCGCCATCTACCAGAAACCTGCTCATCGCCGCATGGGGGATATAGTCCTCTATCCACCTCTCAGCGAGGCCGGCCCGCGTCTCTCCAGGGAGCCTTTGAAGCGGCTTGCCGTCGATAGTTATGCCAGCCTCCTCTGAGATGCCACCTTGGGGCTCATCCATCATCCAGTATGTCCTGGTGATCCTGATCTTCCCCAACACCTGATCCTGCATCTCAAGACTCAGGGATGTCATTCCACTATCATCAGCATCCACGCTGTAGGCCTTAGATATCCAATCGAAAAACTCCTTCTCGGGATATAGATGTGAAAATCCCTTCCTGCCGTACAAAGAAACGTGTATGGCATCCATTATGGTAGTCTTGCCGAGTCCGTTCTTGGCGGCTATGACGGTTACTCTACCATCACCATTGAGGGGTATATGATGTTCTCCAGAGAACCTCTTGAAGTTCCTGATGCTGAGTCTAGTGAATTGGACCATCAGTCGGCCCTCCTTTCACTGTCGACCATGTCAGTGAACTTCTGCGTAAGCCTCGGTCTAGAGGAATGTCTAGCGGAGTGCTCCTCCTCCAACATTTGCCTGAATAAATCGGCCAGCTTCTCGAAATCCTTCGGGTCTACTTCCTTTGCCAATTTCAACACTTCCTCCTGGTCGACCTCCATTATTCCGACCCTCCTATTTTGCTATCCAGTAGAAGAGCTAGGTTCGCCTGCTCCTCTGCCCAAATTTGTTTGATCCTGTTCTCTTCTTCGGGGGTTATGAGTACGTCCCCTATTCTTTCTTGCATGTCCTTGAGCTTCTTCAATAGGTCTCTCCTATATTCCATGGTGTAGGAACCGACTCCTACGGAGCCATCCCTTTGAACGAGGGTTACTCCCCTTCTGTTCCTTCCATGTACTCTGTTCTCGGGCAGGTTTCTCTCCCTCCTTAGGTCGTCCCTGAAGTCGGCTAACATGGTCAATGACTCCGTGTCATACCCATCACGCCCTGATCCTATCATCTCCCTGAGGGAGTTGTCTACCTCGACAACGGTGCAAGTCCAACACCCAAACCTGCTTCCAGCACACGTTTGCCTACTGGCATCGTGAATTACTGGACACTCCCCGCTGGCCGCATCCTTGTACAGAATAGCGAGAGTCTGGTTCACGTCGTAGAATGGATTCTGCCCGCCGTCGACCCAATCGGGCTTGATGAGGTAGTCCCATACATCTTCTGTGGACCACTCCTCAATGGGCCTGATTACACCGGCGGTGGGCATTGTGCCATGTGAATGGATGTCGGTACCCATCCTGCTATGCGCTTCCATCGTCCTCCGTCTGGATGTGCTCTCATCGAACCTGGTACCAAGGAGAAAATGCACCACGGGGGGGTCTCCGAATGTATCGGAGTTGTCCTCTATGAATTTCTGTTGTGGGCGTATCTTCATGCGGTCTGTGCACCACCTGAACTCCCTCACGGGGGTTGGGTATCCCCTTCCTATCAAATTGGCCCAAAAAGTCTGATCTACCTCTGGCGATAGCTCGACTACCTGAACGGGGAGCTCCCTGTCCTCGACATACTGGCGTAATTCGCTGATGAATGAATGCACGTGATCTATCACAGGAGGGGCCTCCACTAATGTGTTCACGCAGGTGACGAAGCACTTCTTCCTCCTTCTGATTGGAGGAGGGAGGCTCTCGAGGGTCTCGAGCATGTGCATGGTCACAGCGGTGCTGTCCTTTCCCCCACTGAGGCCGACTACCCAGGGAATGTCCCCCGTCTCTAGGAATAGAGTTCGGAGGTCCACCATATCATCACCACAGGCCGGCCACTACTTAGGCATTGAGAATGTCAGAAGTCGCCGGCGTTGTTGGTTGAAGAGAGAGTTCATAATATCTGCTCCCTTAACCGGGGCGTGCCGACCGTAGAGTCCGTGTTAGCGAATGTCGGGGACAGGCAGTTCGGGGGGTTGGTAGATCCCTCAATTTCGAAATTGGCGTCTCTGACCTCAGAAGGAGGGTTCAGCGCCCAGGACAAGATAGAGATGGTTGTGGGTTTGAGAGGGAGGGTTGGCCTCTTGAGGGACAAGGGGTCCCGTGCCATACTCACTGATTCCATGCGTAAGGAGCAAGCAAATTCGCTCTGTGAATACTTAGGGCTCGAGAGAGGAGATCCATGGGACACCCTCCGTAATGCCAAGATAAGGAAAAACTCGAAGAGGGAGGGGTGGTTGTTCGAGTGGTTCATGATAACCGATGAGGACCTTCCCGTTGAGAATGAAATAGAGCTGGAAGAGAGCGTGAAGGTGGTTTCCGGGTCATATTCCCTTTTCTCACATCAGAGAAGGGCGATAAGGAGGGTGGGGGAGTTCCTGGATTCCCAGCAACCACGTGCCTTCCTGCACATGCCTACAGGATCTGGGAAAACAAGGACTGCTATGAGCTATGTTTGCGATATTCTATCTGGAGAGGAGTCGTGCCTAGTCATCTGGTTCGCCTACAATGGCGAGCTTTGCGAGCAGGCGGCGAAGGAGTTCGAGAAGTCGTGGGGCCATCTGGGGAACAGAGACGTCGAAGTTCAAAGGATGTGGGGGGATTACTCCGTTGACGAAGCAACCGGGGATGGAATATTGATAGTTGGGCTGGATAAGCTCTGGGCGAGGCTTCAGAATGACCAGGTTTGGCTTGCGAACCTCAGACATCGCGTCGGGCTTGTGGTCTTCGATGAGGCGCATCAGTCGACTGCCCCTATCTACCGACTGATGATAGACACCCTCCTTCTGAATGACGAATGCCGCCTCCTCGGACTTTCTGCTACTCCTGGCAGGACTTACTCTGACATAGAGAAGGATGAGGAGCTGTCCGAGCTTTACTTCAGACAGAAGGCTTCACTGGATGTTGAGGGATATGACAGCCCGTTGGAATTCCTGGTTAGTGGGGGGTATCTTTCAGATCCCGAATTCCACCAAATGACGCCTCCGCACGAAGATCTGACGAATGATGACGTGAGCAGGTTATCGGAAAGTGGCGAATACAGCAAAGAGGTTCTGGTTAGGCTGTCGGAGAACGAGGAGCGGAATCTGCTCATCCTGGACAAGGTTCGCGACCTTATCGCGGGCGGGCATCGTCGAATACTGGTGTTCGCGACCAATGTGAAGCACTCAGACCTGCTCTCTGCCTTCTTGGGCATGAAATGGGGCGTTCGATGCGCCTCGATAACCTCCCAGACCCCTCCTGATAGGAGGAGGATGTGGCTCGACCGCTTCCTCGACGAGGAGGATGAGGGCGTGTGTGTTTTGTTCAACTACGGGGTTCTGACGACTGGTTTCGACGCACCTATGACCAGTGCGGCGGTAATAGCACGGCCAACTACCTCATTGGTGCTGTATTCACAGATGGTGGGACGGGTAATCAGGGGAGAGCAGGTGGGTGGCACCGCCGAAGCGGAGATTTGGACCGTGGTGGACCAGTCGCTTCCCGGTTTCAGGGACCTTTCAGAGGCATTCTGGAACTGGGAAGACGTATGGTAAACAGAATATTGATCCCGTTAAGCCCGTTGGATTGGTTGTGTTCAAACCAGCAGGGCCTGGGTCTGGCGGGAATCTAAATGTTGCAAAGCCGAGAACCTTCAACGAGTTATTGCAAAATTTTCTCTTGGTCATCCCCGACTATCAAAGAGGTTACTCCTGGGAGACGAAACAGCTGAAGGCCTTGGTGGAGGACCTGAATACAATCATTGCTAACCCCAATGAGCATCACAATTTCGGTTCCATACAATGCAAACACGTAGCAAATTGGGACTCTCAGGTTAGTGGTGTTGCCGATGCGAAGGAGTACAATGTTTCGGATGGCCAACAGAGGTTGACTACGGTGGTGCTGTTCCTTAGGGCCCTCGGAGAAAGGATGGATGAACTTGGGGACTCAAATCCCCTCAATGGTTTGAAGGATTACTACGAGGTCTCTTACAAGAAGCAGTCTCCAAGCGGAGGGGCGGGGCGGGGGCGGTCAGTAGTCAAGCCTAGGATTTCGATAAGGGCCTGGGATGATTTCGATAAATGCCTGCGGGATTTGGTGATGGATGGGTCCCACAGCAAGTCTTTTCCTACTCCTGTGAAATTGATGCAAGAGGCGCTGGAATACTTCAGAGATCAATTTGAGGGGTGCGATATGAATAAGTGTGCGGAATACAAGGAAGCCCTGCTACATAGGTCTGAAGTGGTTCTTATTGAAAATGTGAAATCGAACGAGCACATGGTATTCGAAGCGCGGAACAACCGCGGAAGGAGCGTCTCGGAGCTAGACAAGGTCAAGAATCTGATACAGCTTATAGAGGCTCGAGGGCACATCAACCCAATTGCAGCATCACTAGAATCGCGATTGAGGGCCGAGTTCCCGAGCGCGGGCGCCAAAAAGAAATTGCATTGGGTATCATGGCGGGACAATAGTGCTACTGATTTCCCGAAAACTTGGTTCGATGCGCTCATGTATCTAGACAGTCATGGCCTGGAAGGAAGGGAGCATGAAAACAGGATCCTCTCATACACAATGAGCATCTCGATCAGAGGGAGGCACGTGCCGCCGGGCACCAGTTACACTGATTTTAGGGATAGGTTCTGGGAACTAACCGAAAGAAAAAGTGTGGTGAAGGAAGGCCAATTATTGGATTTCATAGTGGCATTCGAGAAAATTGTAGATGCATATGGAGAACTCAGGGCTGGAGATGTCAAATTATCTAGGTTCGACAAGGACAAGCAGTCATTGAAGGACAGTAAGATGGGAATTTACAACATCAGGATGACGGACAAGGTGGGCATAATGGAGCCCATCTTGATTGCCGCATACCTGAAGATACCCCCGTCAGAAATGTCGAAGTTCGCCCTGGTGGCACAAACCGCAGAGAGGGCTTTGTTCAGAATCCACATATCGCCTAGCAATTCAAGACGGAGGAAGGACTGGATGCAGAATGAACGGCATGGTGAAGCCTGTAAAATATACAAGGAGAACTACGATGCCAGAGGGCCTGGAAACTGTCTTCCGGGGGCGAGCAAGAAGGTTGCCTCCCTTCCCAAACTCGAGCCATGGGAGCAGGCGGTCCATTTCCTCTGTGATCTTACCATAAATCAGGCGGGAAGGACGCTTGGTGCCTTCATGGAAGACATAGTGGCTTCGAAGAACGCCTACGGGGACACTCAAAAGTGGGCGCACTACTTCCTGTTCCAATATGAAAAGGAAAGCAATCCGACGTTGAACTACATCCAGTCAGACAAATTCATGAAGGAAGGGAAGGACTCTCTTCAGTATCATATGGAGCACATAATGCCCAAGAAACCAAGGCCTGAGGTTGGCGGCTCCATCGATAACTACTGGCTCCGGAAGACCAGTCCACACTTCTTCAACTCGGATGTGGAGAGGGAGGGGTACCTTCACCGCCTAGGCAACCTCGTGATGGTGACACCAGACCGGAACTATTGGTATGATGTGCATCCATACAGACTGAGCTCTGGCGCCCCCCCTGGGGAGAAGTCAAAGCGGCCGATGTACAATGACCCGAATTCGAAGGGAGGGGAATTCGTAAGGGTGATGGAGATAGCGAAGCACTACAACCACTGGGGAAAGGGGCCCATTGAACAACGCCAGAAAACCCTGGCTTTTTGGGCCATAAAGAGATGGAAGATGGATTGCACCTGCGACATAGACCCCCGATTGGAGGAGATGATGCTGCTGGAGAGGGGCATGGAAGGCCTCAGCGAAGATTTCTTCGAGGATTATAGGGATGAGGGTTTGTTCGCACCTAGTGATGGCTTCGACGGAGGCCCCGAAGAGCCTTCGATAACTGAGGAGTTCTTAGAAGAGGCTCTTCCGTTAGAAGAGGACCAGGGGCATGTCGAGTTGGTCGAATCCGTAATGCCGGTTGAAAGAGGGAGGACTAGTAAGAAAACTCTCTCCAGTGATGCACGTATTTGGGTCGAGAAAACAAGTACGAAAGGAAAGGACCATAGGATATCCGGGGATTTTGCATTGGGCAGGAAAATATGGTCCCCTCAAAGAGGTAAACCCCCGAAAGATAAGCCACATCAAGAGGGATCGGATATCTATTCTGAAATGAGAGAGGCCGTCAAGGGGGACCTAGTAATACATCTGGTGAACAACGACACAAAAGACACTTTCATCTCGGGGATCTCGATAATCTGGAATGACGTGGTTGAGGGGGAAGGCGTCGTCGGGAGCGAATGGGAGGGGGCCTCCTTTGAACACTCCCTTACTGGTTATACCGAATTAGGGAGCCCGCTTTTCAGGCCTCAAATATTTTCCAAAGAGAACGAGGGGGATATGTTGGATATCGCCGAACGAAGCATGAGGAGAAAGGAGAAGGTATTCTACACCAAGGGAATGAGTCTGAGGCAGGGCCATTATCTGACCCCCTGCCCGCCGGAATTGTTCGAACTGCTGAATGAATCCAGCGAGAGGTCGTCGGGAGAGGGTCTTCCTTATTTCCGAGAGTGGGCCTCTAGCCGCACAGAAAACAAATCCATGAAAGCCAAGTCACCAGGAGGGGCCTCCGTAGAGGTTGCGAAAGAGCGGTATGGGAACAGCGCTAACTTCGGCCCTGCTTGGAAGGATGACGAGATCGTATTCGGAAGCCAGCGTCCAGGGAGGGAGTTGGGAAGCGCGCCGGTTCCATCCAAGCGTGTCGACCAATGGATCGACCTGATGAAGGCAAATGGGGTAGAGAGAGTCATTTGCCTCCTACATCCGACCGGGAAGCTTCCGCTGTACGAGGATGAGGGAGGGGGATTGCAATCAAAATACGAGGAGGCCTTCGGGGAGGGGAATGTATTGATGGAGGGAATTCGAGACTACGACATCTCCACTAGGGAGGGGATCTCGAGAATCATCAAGTTCATGGCTGAGTCGGAGGATATGGGTATGAGGGTGGTTGTACATTGCTCGGCAGGCTCAGGGAGAACGGGTCACGTCCTTGCCGTATGGAGGCACGCTCGCTGGGGTATCGACAGAGACAAGGCATTGAAGCAGTCCGGATTCGGTAGTGCTAGCAGAGAGCCATTAGAAGCACTGGGACAAAAAAGCAGACACCTTGGAACGTTTGTAGAACGAAAGTACTACTATGAATTGATGGATGACGCGGCTTCATTCCTTTCCGAATAGCAGGAAGTCTCTGGACATTCTCCCCCAATCGCTCCGTGTGTCCTTCAGCCTGATCGCCGCGCCGCCGCTGGCTTCGTCCTCCAAGCGTGACCATGCGATCATCATGATGAGCAGTGACATGTTCGCCTTCTTCAGCATCTCATTGATCTGTTCTGGCGTCATGTTCTCAGTATCGGCAGCCAATGTCTGGAATAGCTCCTTGTATGCCGCGTGGCTCCTGTTCAGGGTTATGATTATTGAACCCGCGACGCCATCTACGGTGAAGAATGCATCAGTATCCAGGAATGCGTGAGCGAAGGAGTACTTGAGTCCGGAGTCTTTGATGTCGCCGAGAACCGTTGTTTTATTGTCCGCGTCTATGCCGTCTAGGAAATCCTCTATTCTCGAGATTCTCTCGCCCTTTGAAAGATTCTTCTCCTCTTCGTCCGAAGCCGTGATCTTTCCCGTCTCTTCCTGTCTGATCTTTGTCGCTTCGGTCCCCTTCCTCTCAGGAGTATTGCTGTGCCTGACCTTTTTCGGCTTGGTTGTTTGTACGGGTGTCCTTTCGATCATCTGCCTCATCTGATTGAGGTGCTTTCTAACATTGGTGGCGATATCGAGTCGGACGTAAAGGTCGTAATTGGAATCCTTTAGCCTCTCCTTTATTTGTAGTGCTGTCTCCTTCCCATCCGCGAAATCTTCCCAGTCCTGGTCAGCCACGCTTACCAGCTTCTTTGCGTCCTGCTTGTCATTGGTGACACCGAGGATTTTGTCTAGGCCTGGAGAGAACTCTATCGATGCGCCCATCCATCTGTTTCTGGGGTCCTTCCCAAGGTTGGTGATGAATTTTGATTCGAGTTTGAGTTCGCGGCCGGCCCTCATTATCGATACCCCGGTGTTTTTCTTCGCGTGTCTGCCATAGTCCAAGTTACCAGCCAAGGTTCCATTGTAGGGCTCCCTGAGCTCCTTGGGAGCCAAGGAGAAATTGAGTGTTACCTGCTCCTCCTTCTGGATGTTGTACTCATTTCCATCATCGTCCTGCTTGGTCAGTGTCACAAGGTAGTCCAATGTAACGGGATCTCCGAATTTCTCGAATCTTATTTTTCTCTTGGTGGTTGATTTCATGCCAGATGATTTAGAGAGTAGGTATAACGGGTCGTTTGCCTTGTAGTGAGTAGTGGGGCGTTCTTCTCTCTGTTCATGGTCAAAGGCGACCAATCTTATTTTTGCTCTCTGTATGCCCTCTTTATTATCGGTGGTGAGCCAGTTTCTGTACATCCTGCCAACTAGGAATTCGGAATTAGATTGTATTGCTGCCGCAGTTACCCATGAGAGCCCATGGCAGATGCTCCAAACAACCAGGGTACCTGCTTTGGATTGTATGTTGGAATTGTCGAGCCACTTCTGGGGAATTGGTTCATCATCGGGGTATTGAACCTCGAAATTATCCAGCCAGTCCTCATCGGACAAGTCGATGAACGCATGTTTGGCGGAATCCAAGCCATCTTTCCAAGACCATACATCTACCCTCTTTGCCTGGGAGATGGATGCCTGGGGGAGTCCCACGCCAAACTTTCCCATTCCTTCAGACTCCATGTGATGATCCCCGTCGCCCAAGGTCAGAGCTCTTTGTAGGAGGCTTGGATTCATCCCGATTCCGTCATCCAGGACGGCCATCTCGTGTACCTGCCAGGACCTTCTCTTCCCTGTCCCTGCCCTCACAAATGCCTCTGCCACCATGACGTCTACGTTTTTCGCCTTGGCCTGGATGGAGTTGTCGATTAGTTCACCGAGGGCCATTGCGGTGTCGTCGTAGCCACTTCCATCAATCAGGGACTGGGCATACTTCTTGTTGTTGATCATGCTGATTGCCCTTCTCGCGGAGGGGTTTGGATTTTCCACTCCGCAATGGGGGCACATCTTGTAATGGGACGGGAATTTTTCTGAGCATGAGGAGCATTCCAAGTGTATCACCGGGGTGTGTCCCTTGGGGGTGGGCGATATAAACACAATCTAGCAGATCGGCAGTTCTAGGTTCGGCTTTTGTTTCTTCAATAGCACTGCTGTCTGTCCTCGGACCATGTGTCGCCGTTGGCCTCGCATTCCTCCTGAGTGGTCGCTGACTCGTCGGAATCGTCCTCTCCGTCTTCCTCGCGGTCGTCCTCTCCGTCTTCCTCGCGGTCCTCGCCCTTGTCGCAGCCCTCCCTGTCGAACTCCGGCCACACGCAGGCACTGTTCTCGTCGTCGGTGACCCACGCGCCGCCGCGCTCTAGGCACGTCTCCTGGGATACCTGGATGTCTGCCATGACCCTTGACTCTCCGTCGTCCCAGCCCCCGCGGTCCAATCGGGCCGCGTCGCGGATGTGTCTCTGGTGTCGGTCGACCATTCGGTCGTGAATCGCTGTGAGCGCGGCCTCGTCGGCGGTGCAGTCCTCGCTCTCTAGGCAGAACGCCACTGCGGCGGCTGCCGACTCGAGCATGGATGCCTTCCTTTCGATGCCGTCCCACTCGTGCCAGCCCTCGTCCTTCACCATGAGCTCGTCGCACCACTCCTGCTTCTCCTCGGACCACACCTCCTCCGTCCTGCAGTCGAACCGGATCTCTTCCTCGTCCTCTCGGTCGTCCCTCTCGTCCTCCGAGTAGCACACCTGCCTCTCCTCGGACCATGTCCCTCCTGCGGCCTCGCAGTCCTCTTGGCTGTCGTCATCGTCAGCCATCATCCTGTCCCGCTGATCAGGCAACTCGTCGCTCTCCTTTACGTGGATCTTTTCCCTCATGTCGGCGTGCCTGGAGTTGATGCTGTCTATCATGAGCCGTAACTCGTCCGCGTCGCCGGTGCACTCAGTGTGATCGATGCAGAACTGGAATGCCGTCACGAGCTCCTGGCCCGCGGTCATCCTGTCCTCGAGGTGATCTATCCTGTCGTCCATCCTGTCGTCCATCCTCTTGCCCATCATGGCTCGGATGAACTTCTTCGCGGCCCTCTTGATTGGCTTGTCTTCGGACTTCATGGTATCCCATCCCTCGTCGTCGGTCGCGTCATCAACGACGCCTTCCCTCCAGTCGTCCTCAGCGTACTCCTGGGATGCGAAGTCCTCGAGCCCCGCGGCCATCGAGGTTCCTGCCAGTAGGGTGAATATGGCTAGTGCGAGGATGCCCCTCGTCATCGAGGTCCCTTTGGTTTCTGGGTCTGCTGCGCTCTGTGAACTCATGTTATCACTGGCTGGGCCTCGTGAGGATCAACATATCAATCTGCGGTTCTGATGCTCCAGAAACTGGCAAAGGGCGTAATATGGAGCTATTTTGGGGTGTTCAAATTATATGCCCACGATGATTTGGGGCAAACATGAACAGAATCGGCATATTGGCGGTCACGGCGCTGGTCATTCTAACGGTCTTCGCTGCGCCCGCCCAGGCTCAAGACGAAGAAAGCGGAGAGGCGGAGAGCAACGTGATCGTTGACGTG
>CEUA01234130.1_pt1 | contig 13351 bp, 10 predicted proteins | sample 361541 | NCBI WGS metagenome assembly CEUA01 (sample SAMEA2623079, study PRJEB7988) | marine metagenome | isolation source: saline water (ENVO:00002010), including
AATCAGGCGCTCTAACCGACTGAGCTACGGCTGCACACAAAATTTTCTTATCATATAAGCAAAAAATTAGAAAGCTATCTTTCGATTTCATTAAACTAAAATAATTTTATTACTATGTTAGATAGAATAAAAATTATTAATTTAATATTTAATTCAATTTTTTATGAACTTTGTTTTACCATATCAAGGAATATTCCATGTTCACAACCTTCATTATGATTTGGACAATCTTTAGAATCTAAAAGTTTCTTGATATTTTTAACAGCTAGTTCAACCCAATCTTGATTAGATTCATACTCAAACAAATACATTTTAAAAACCATTCGAGCGTCTAGTTCATTTAAGAATGGCTCATTTGTAAATCTGTCTCCATCACAATACAAAAAGAAGCCATTATCACTTACATTGAAACCATTTTTTTTTAAAATCCAAATATAGACATCCATTTGTCTTTTGTAAGAGCCTTTCCATTGATCGTTCATATCTATTCCTTTGCCTTCAGTTTTAACAGAGGTGCTCTTATAATCAACAACATGTAATTCATTGGTTTTCTTGTTTAACCAAACATCATCTAATCCTCCTCCGATTATTAGGTTTGTTTCTTCGTGATATGTTTTTAAACCAAGTTGAAGAGATTTCGTCCACAATTCAAAATCTTCGTGTTGAAAAGGAACAAGATGTGAAAGTGACTTATTTTCTAAGAAAGGATGGGATTCTTGTTTTTTTCTATACTCATCAAATTGCTTTTTTAGTAGAACATCAGTCGCTTCATTAATATTGTATCCAAAGATTGGTGGAAATTTTACACCTTTTACTCTGTCAAGGAAGAAGCAAGCAGGACATCTAATAAAATTTTCAATTTTACTTCTGCTTACTTCGTATGCTACTGAATTTTCTGGATTGTATTTCCCTCGATGTCTAGCCATTACATCTCCTTTATTTTCTTAGTTATTATTTTTATAAACTCTTCAATATCTTCCTCACTAGTATATCTTCCAGTAGCAATACGAAATGAATATTCAGCTTTTTCATCACTAAGTCCAATTGCCTTAAGGACATGGGAAGGAATAATTTCACCTGTAGTGCAAGCAGACCCTGAGCTTATACTTATTTTTGGTTGCAATGAGCCAATTAAATCATCTGCAACAATGCCAGGGATAAATAAATTCAAATTTATTGGATGCCTTTCATTAATATCGGGACCATTCAGTGTGATGCTAGGTATGACTTCTTTTAACTTGTGGTATAAATTGTTTCTTAAGTTTGAGGTTTTTTTTCTTTCATTATTGCCCTCTTTTTTTAATATTTCAATTCCTTTTGCAAATCCTATGCACAGAGGGGTAGGAAGGGTTCCTGATCTTAAATTATCTTGCTGTCCTCCACCATGTAAAATTGGTGAAATTAATTTTTTTATTTCGTTTTTAATTGCTAAAATACCTATACCTTTTGGACCATAAAATTTATGACCAGATAAACTAAACATATCAACATGCTGAACATGATTTATTATTTCCATAGCAAGAGGCGCCTGGGCAGCATCGGAATGGAGCAATATATTAAAAGGCTTTAATAATTCCTGTATTTTTTTAATGTTTTGAATTACTCCAATTTCATTATTAACTAACATTATTGATGCTAAAAGCACTTCAGCACTTGCCAAATTTTTCAAAACATCTAAATCTAAATATCCATCTTTATTTACCGGTATTACATCAACTTTGTAGTTTAAATATTTTTTAGCAAATTCAGCCGACTCAATTACGCAAGGGTGTTCTAAAGAACTTATTAATATTTTATTTCTTTTTTTTTCTTTATTTTTTAAGCAAGTCCCTATTATTGCAAGATTATTTGATTCTGTTGCACCTGAAGTAAATATTATTTCATCCTCTTTTATTCCTAGATAATCACTTATAGTTTGTTTTGACAAATCTATTGCTTTTGAAGCGTTCCATCCATAGATATGGTTCGTAGAGTGAGGATTACCAAATTCTTTTAAGTAAAACTCTTGCATTTCATTGAGAACTCGTTCATCTGTCGGAGTTGAAGCTTGATAATCAAGATATATTTTTCTTTTTTCTTTCATATTAATTTATTAATTTCATCAGTATAGCTTTCTAGTGCCTTCAAACAATTGTATAATAACTGGACGAATCATCCAGTAGAGTAACATGTTAAGAGGACCTTTAGCAGAAGAAAAATATAAACCGTCATTTTCAGGCCATGAAACTTTTCCCCTAAGATATGGATGGCTAAGAAAAGCCTATGAAGAAATAAAAAATAACAAGGATACCTCTAAGAATATATTTTCTGATGAAGAGGCAGTTTCTAGGTTTGGTGTAGGAAAAAACATGGTTGCCGCAATTCATCATTGGTCTCAAGTTACAGGAATTGCTGAGGAAGATGATGATAGAAAATTAAGAATTTCCAAAATAGGAGATTTGATATTTTCTAAAACAGGTGATCCTTACCTTGAGCATATGTCATCTTTATGGCTCTTACATTGGTTATTAGCCGCAAACCCTAAAAAAACAACTTGGTTTTGGGCCTTTAATCATTTTCCAACACAAACTTTTAGCCGTGATCAATTGGTTCAGGATATTATTAAATTATGTTCTAATCAGACAAGATGGAGGTCTTCTTCAGCTAATACGATTAAAAGAGATGTCGACTGTTTTGTTAGAACTTATTCATCTATTTCTTCAAAAAAAGTGCTTTCACATGAAGAAAATTTAGAATCTCCTTTATCAGAGCTAGGTATAATAAGCGCATTAGGGCGTAGAGATATATTTCGATTTTCAAGGGGTGAAAAACCAACACTTTCAAATAATATTTTTTTATTTTCGCTAATAGATTTTTGGATAAAATTTAGCTCATCGCAAACAATGACTTTTGAAAAAATTTGCTATGAACCAGGTTCACCTGGTCGAGTTTTTATGTTTGATGAAGATTCTCTCACGGACAGGCTTGCTAACATAAATGAGGCTTCAAATAATTTATTTAAATGGTCAGAAACCGCAGGACTAAAACAAATAATATGCGAAACTGACCTTAAATCTTCTCATGCATTTGAATTTTTAAAAAAACAAATGGAAGACCAGAATAAAAAGAGAGCTGCTTAATGGCATTAGATGAATCTGTACATGTTCATAGAAGATTTCAACGTTCAATAAGAATTGATAAAGATGTCGATAACCCAGATGCATTAGAAGGGTTTATTTGTCCTCAATCCTCCTCTCAGGTTTTGAAAAATATGGCAAAACAAATTTCTGAAAGCCAGCAAGGATCTTTTATTTGGACTGGGCCATATGGAAGCGGTAAATCTAGCTTAGTCGTCGCTTTAACGGCTATTTTGGGGAAAAATAAAAATCTAGAAGTTGGAAAAAATATTGATAAAGATACTTATGATTATTTAAATAACTCTCTTTTGAAAAAAGATAAAAAATGGAGATATTTTCCTGTAGTTGGAACAAAAGCTGATCCTGTTCTCACTATTGGCAATCAGTTAAACAAAGCTAATTTTCTAGAAGAAACCATTGATGAGTGGTCTGAAGAATTATTAGTAAGTACTATTACAGAGATCTCAAACGATAAAAAATATTCTGGCATGATTTTGTTCCTTGATGAAATGGGAAAATTTTTAGAGTCAGTTGTAAATGGTGATGGTGATATTTATCTTTTTCAGCAACTAGCTGAGGCTGCTAATAGAAGCAATGGAAGATTAATTATTGTAGGCATTCTTCATCAAGCATTTGAGGAATATGGTGGAAGATTAACTCGAGAAATGCGTGATGAATGGACAAAAATACAAGGAAGATTTTCTGATTTAGCTGTAAACGCTGCAGGCGAAGAACAAATTGAACTAATTTCTCAAGCAATTGTTCAAGATAAAATACCATCAAAAACTAAAATAAAGGCAAAGAAATTTTCTGATTTCATAATATCTAATAGACCCGGTGTATCTAAAAACTTACATGAAGTTTTTGATAAATGTTGGCCATTACACCCTGTTGTTTCATCTTTACTAGGTCCAATATCAAGAAGGAGGTTTGGACAAAATCAAAGAAGTATTTTTGGGTTCTTAAATTCAGCAGAACCTTTAGGCTTTCAAGATTTTTTAAAAACAGCCGATGAGTCAGATTTGTTTGAGGGTCACCATCTTTATGACTACTTAAAAATAAATCTCGAACCATCAATATTAGCGTCACCTGATGCACATAGATGGTCTTTATCTATAGAGGCAATTGAAAGATGTCTTGCGCTTGAAGATGTTGAATTAATTCATCAAGAGTTATTAAAAACCATAGCAATTATTGATTTATTTAAAGAAAGATCAGGTTTATTGCCTTCAAAGAATCTGATGCCGTATTTCTTATCTAAATATACTAAAAATGAGATTCTAGATGCTTTAGATTTTTTAGAAAAGAAATCACTTATTATTTTTAGAAAATTTAATAAAGCTTTTGCTATTTATGCTGGAAGTGATTTTGATATTGAGAAAGCAATAGAAGAAATAAAGTTTGATTTTCAGGAAATTGAATTTGAGACTTTAAAGGAAATTGCTTCCTTAACCCCAATATTGGCAAAAAGACACTACCATGAAACTGGCGCACAAAGATGGTTTGATTTTGACATTGTGCCTTTTTCGAAATTAGAAGATGGAATTGAAAAAACAATTTTCAAAAATGGTTCAGTAGGTAAATTTTTATTAGCAATGGCAACCGACGGAGAAAACCTTAATTTGGTAAACGCTTTCTATTCTAATAATAGTAAATTGTTAAAAGAAAAATCAATCATTTTAGGTTTTTCTGATGCTAAAAATATAATTGATCTTACACGAGAAACATTAATGTTAGATCATATTAGACTTAACAATCCAGAATTATCGAGTGATAGTGTAGCAAGAAGAGAAGTTGAGTCATTGCTTGATAATAATAGATCAAATCTTGAAATTGCTTTAGGTAATGCATTTGACTCAGCATATTGGTATTTTCCTGATGAAAAAAGATCAGTTTATACTAAGAGTGATCTCAATAAAAAGGCTTCAGAGCTATCTGATAAACTTTTTGAAAAATCTCCTATAATACATAACGAATTACTAAATCGTTTGAAGCCATCTTCTTCAGCGGCATCAGTAAAAAGAGCTTTAATTCATAGGATGGTTAATCATTCTAGCGAAAAAGATTTGGCAATTACTGGCTATCCACCTGAGTATAGTTTGTTTAAGTCAGTCCTTGAGTCAACGGGTATATATCGTGAAAAAGAAGGAAAATATTTTTTCTCTAAACCTGAAACAGACCCAAAAAATGTTAGAGATATGTGGGAGGGCGCTCTAAAATTTTTTGAAACTAATAAGGATAGGAATGTTGATCTAGAGGAATTATATGATTTTTGGAGACAGCCACCATACGGAGTAAAAGATGGACTTATGCCAATTTTTGCAATTGCAATTTTTAAATCATCACAATCTAATTTAGTTTGTTATAGAGAGGGGGTTTTTCAAACTCAGATTGATGAACTTTTTTCAGATTACCTTATGCACTCATCACAAGATATCCAAGTACGTTGGGTTAACATTGATAGATCATCAAAAGAATTACTAATGAATTTAGTTTCTTTATTAGGAGAATTAAACCCTAACTATACATTAACGAGTTCTGAACCGCTTGAGGTTGGTAAAGCTTTTATTTCATTATTTGATAGGCTACCTGACTGGACTAAAAAAACTCTCAATTTAAGTAAAAATGCAAAACTAATTAGGACAATTTTCAAAAAAGCAAACGATCCTAACAAATTTATATTTGATGACTTACCATCATTTTTTGGATTGAACAAAAATAACCTTAACCAAGGAGAGATCGGGCATATTGTAAAAAATTTAAGAAACGGACTTGAAGAATTAATATCTTCTTATCCATCGATGATTGATGGTTTGAGAATTATTCTTTTGTCTGAATTACAAATTCCTAATTATACTGATCCATCAAGAGAAAATATATCAGATCTAAAAAATAGAGCATCTAACATCAAGGATATTTCTGGGGATGTTAGGCAGGAAGCTTTTATAAATCGTATTATTTCATTCACACTAGATGAAGTCGATATGGAAGGAATTATTAGTTTGATGGTAAATAAACCGCCAAATTTATGGGTGGATAGCGATATTGAGAAAGCTCGCTTAGAGATAGCAGTTTCGTCAAGAAGATTTAAAAGAGATGAAACATTTGCACATGTTGCAGGTAGAAAAGACAAGCGTCATTCCTTAGCCGTTGTTGTTAGTCAAGAAGGTGTTGATCGCCAAGTGATGGGGTATTCTGATTTTAGCGATAAAGATAGATTATATATTGATAAGTTAAAAAAGAAAATCTTAGCAGACCTCTCGAGTGACAAACAAAAATTATCAAAAAGTTATATTGCTGCAGCACTTGCAGAACTTAGTATGGAATATCTTGAGACAGAAAAAGATGATGAACTTAGTAATGAGGTGAATAAGGCGTGAGTAAAAATGAAAAACATGTATTAGGCATATCTGGTGGAAAAGATAGTGCGGCATTAGCGGTATTTATGCGTCAGGAATTTCCTGAAATTGAAGTTGATTATTTTTTTACTGATACAGGAAAAGAATTACCTGAGGTTTATGAATTTTTAAACTCTTTGGAGGGGTTCTTAGGAAAACAAATATTAAAATTGAACCCTGATCGTGATTTTGACTATTGGCTAAAGAGAAATAATACCTTCTTACCTTCCGCCCAGTCACGGTGGTGTACAAGAAATTTAAAGATTAAACCTTTTGAAGATTGGTTAAAGCCATATTTATCAGACGGTTATACTGTCTATAGTTATGTAGCTATTCGCGCAGATGAAGAATATCGACAGGGATATCAATCAAAAAAAGATAATCTCATAGTAAAGTTACCCCTTAAAGAGGCTGGAGTTGATAAGTTGGGTGTCCATGAAATATTAGAAAATGCTGGCTTAGGGTTGCCGAAGTACTATGATTGGCGATCAAGAAGTGGTTGTACTTTTTGTTTCTTTCAGAGAAAAATTGAATGGGTTAGATTAAAAGAAATTCATCCTGAAGCCTTTGAAGAGGCAAAAAAATATGAAAAAACTGCAATCGATAATGACTCACCCTTTACATGGTCAGAACATGAATCTTTATTAGATTTAGAAAAACCTGAAAGAGTAGCGCAAATAAAAGAGGATTATGAAAAAAGATTAGAAAAACTCAAAAAAACAAAAAAAATAAATCCTCTTCGACCTGATGACGATACTATCGACATAGATGAGCTTTACGGAAACTCAAAAGTGTGTTTAGCTTGTCATAAATAAAAACAAACTATGCGCATTCATATATGGATTATGATTTAGATGAAATAAGTCAGTTAAGAATTGGAACTGACTGGACTGAAATGGAAATAGTTAATGGTCCAGATGTTGTTCTAAATTTTAGAGGGTACACACCAGTTGTGCTTGTTAAGGCTCAACATCAAAAAAGAGTAAAGATGCTATATATATCTGCATCTTCTATATCAAAGAAATTAGAAGAACTTAGAATCAAAAATAATGGTAGTTTTATTGGCTTAAAATTTCGTTTATGCAAAGAAAGCGAAGATAAAATGGCTAAATATATTCTCGAGTCATTGAAGTAAAAGTAGAATAATAGCTAATGAAAACAACAATTAAAGGTGTTAGAAAATTAAAAAAAGGCAATAGGGATTATTTTTTTGCTCAGGTAAGTTCAGATATTGTAAAGGAAATAGTAAGAGTACCAACTATTGAAGCAAGCTTAAAAACATACCTTTTGGAAGATTCCAAGGACGGATATCAAAGGTCTGCACAAATAAGCAGAATGTCTAAATTTAAAACTTTTTTAAATACTTATCCTGATCAAATTGTACCACCAATATTGTTGTCTGACAGAGGTCGATGGGAATTTGTACCTTCAAAAGATGATGATAATTTTGGTGAGTTTTATATCGCTTCACCTGCTTTTGTTATAGATGGTCAGCATCGTCTAGGAGGTTATGTTGCGCATTTTGAAGAATTTGATGAAACAATAGGAATAGATTTTATCCTAATAAAAGACTTAACTAGAGAGGAAGAAATAAAGGAATTTACAACAATCAATGGAACAGCAGTAGGAGTTCCAAAGCAATTAAATACATGGCTAAATGTTCAAATGGATGATGGAGCATCAAAATTTGATTTTGCAGCGGTATCTGCAATGAAGGAAGAAGTTAGTGTATTTAAAAATTGTATTCAAGGTCATTCAGCAAAGAAAAAAGGGGAGCACTTTAAATTGCATTCTGTTGCTGGATGCTTCAAACACATGTTCAGGCATTCTGTTTTTGATGATATGGATCATGATCAAATATATGAGACCTGGAATCAATTTTGGTGGTTAGTAAGAAGAACCCATCAGGATATTTGGAATGAAGATATTGTAAGAGATAGCCCACAAAAAATGGATTTTAAATTATTGGAGCTGACAGGACTTGTAGCGTATTCTCAGGCAGCAGACGATATTCTTACTAGATCATACGATCATGAAAAAAATGAATTTAATTGGGATGGAGTTGAGGCTTGTTTAGAATTTCTCAATGATTTTGATTGGAGAAAGAATGGTGAATTTGAAGGTATAACTGGGACAGTTGGCGGTTCAAAGATTGCTAGAGAATTAAAAAGGGATATACTAGCCTTTTATAGTTCAAATTAGGGTATATTCATTGAACAATGAACAAATACAAAATTATTTAGGTACTTTGCTAGTATCCTTTTTTCAAGATAAATATTCTGATCCTTATGCTTTTGGTCAATTTTTAAAACCACAAATTAAAAGAAAAAGTCTCCCAGAAATTTATCATATAAATGATATTGATAAATATGATTTCCAGCAATTATGTAAAATTTTTTCAGGTGTATCTAAACATCTTATAGATACCAAAACTATAGATTGGAATTTAAGATATGCTGTTAGTATTATCCACAGTTGGAGAAATTATACTTCTCATAAATCAATTGATAACTCTTTAGATTATGAAACAGAAATATATCACTTGATCGGAATGTTAAGGTTTGTCAGTTTAATTCCTTTGCGATCATATCCTGACGATATAGATGAATTTAAGCGTTCTTTAAAAGAAAAACTTTATTTAGTTGTTAAAAATTATTTTGAGATTGATTTTGAGGATAGTGAAGAAGAGAGTAAAGAAAGCACAAAGAACAGACCTTCTGAGAACATTGATCAAAAAGATATGCTTGATAAAATTTATCGTCGATTAGATATTTTGACATCTGCCATAGAAACAAGAGTATCGGCTAATAATATCGAAGTACAAAATCAACCCTCGGTAAAGAGTATTACTTTAGAAGAAATACCAGTTGATGAAGATAGCTCATTTGATGATTCTATAACCGAGGAAGGTGCTCGTGAACAACTTATTGCTCTTAGAGATAAGATAAAAAATGAGAATCCCGACTCTAAAAGTTGGAGATCCGTATTAAGAAGCAGCATGTTAAAAAATATTATCGAAAAAAGAATTACTAACTTAGAAGATTTTAAAAAAAACATATCTGGGCCAGAATTTCGTAAAACAGATGAGTCAAATTTAAAATATTTTGAAAGTATTAAGGCTATTATAGATAGAATTAACGAAGCATAAAAAGGCAATCTATAGTATTTTTATCCAGAGTTTAAAAAGACACAGAAATGATCGATTATAATTATAAAATATTTAAAGATGAAATAATTCTAAGTTTTAGTGTAAATAAATTAAAAAAAAAGAAAATTCATGAAGACATTGTTATTAAAGTAAAAAATGAATACGAAATATATTTAGATCCATCAAAAATAGATCATATTTTCAAAAAAATGTTAATAATGGATAGCACATTAAATGATCTTTTTAATGACCAAGGTTTTTTTGAATGGCATATAGCTCTTCCTTTTGGCTCAAAAAAAACAAAATTTCATAATCTTTTACCTTTATTTGTAAGAAATATTAAGACTGCTAAAATGATGAAGAAATATCAAACTATCGGATCAAATTGGCTTCAAAAAGGTAAAGAGAGAGTTTTAGCGGATGATATGGGTTTAGGAAAAAGCCTACAAACAATTCAAGCATTAAATAAATTATTTGAGAAAGATAAAATAGAAAATTTCATAATTATTTGCCCTCTAACACTTATTGAGAATTGGAAAAAAGAATTTAACAAATGGGCCCCTCAGATGAAAATTAGTGAGATAGATAAAAATACATCGCTTGCGAGTCAAATAAATATAAATAATGGATTAATAATGAATTATGAAATCCTTGAAGACATTATTAACAAAAATAAGAATGATTTTTTATTCGATATTGTGATTGCAGATGAAGCTCACAGATTAAGGAATCAGAAATCAAAAACTCATGAGCAATTTTTAAGATTAGACGCAAAAAGAAAATGGTTTTTAACTGGAACACCTCTAGAGAGAGATAATAAAGACATAGAAGGTATCTTAGTTGCTTTAAATAAGAGAAATGTTTCTAAGTTTTCGAATGTAAATGAGATTGTTTTAAAGCACGGACTAAAAAAAAGGGCTTTAAGAAGACTCAAAAAAGAGGTTTTATCTGATCTTCCCGATTTAATTAAAAAAGTTGAGATTATTAAAATGACAAAAAATCAAGCAAAAGAATATAAAGATTGCCTATTTAAGATGACTAGAGCTCCATTTGAAGAAAAAATAGGTTTTTTACCTCGCCTAATAAAAATTGCAACAATCTCTTCTCAAAATGAGTCCCCAAAAATTGACAGGGCAATTGAATTAATTAAAGATATAACTCTAAATGGAAATAAAATTGTTGTTTTTTCTTATATTAATGAGCCTTTATTCTTATTAAACAAAAAACTTAAAAGGTTGAATATTAAATCAAGTATTATAACAGGGGATATAAAAAGAGATGAAAGGTCTGATATTGTAGAAGAGTTTCAAAAAGATGAGAAATTATTAGTTTTACTATGCAATGGAAAAGTTGCTGGCGAAGGAATAAACCTAACAAAAGCTTCTTCGGTTATATTTTTAAATGAAGCTTGGAATCCTAGTACTAATAGGCAAGCTCAAGATAGGGTAAACAGACTAGGGCAATTGAATAATGTTAACATTTATTTATTAAGATCGGGCAAGACAATTGATGAGGATATAGAGAAAATTTTAGTATCAAAAGGAAAATTAGAAATTTCACTTCTTGAGAGAATTGAAGGTTAATATGGCATGGATTAAAGAACCATTATTGGAAAACTTAAGCCAATTAGCTTTTTCTGGAGTTGATCCTGCATTTATAGAGCTAATTAATAGAAGTAAATTAGGACAACAAAAATTAGATTATATTAAATCAGCAGTTAGATGGAAACCAAGGTATAAAAAGATACTTGAGGATCAATCTAACATTAATTTTGTTTCGAACAGATCATTATTGTATAGACCAAGTAAATTTTTATTAAATCTCCCAATTAAGGTGTGTGTATATCAGAATCTAAATCCAAGATTAAGAAATAGAATTATGAAATTACCTATTACCCTTACTGTAAAATCATTATTAGATAGTTTTACCGAAAACAGTAATGTGTCCAAAGAATTAATTGAGATAAAAAATGATTTCAAAGATTATAATAATGAGATGGCAACTGCTCTAATGTTTCATAATGCAATATTGAAACATAATGAATGGTATAATTATGATAAAGATAATTTGACTTATATTTTTGATGAAAATTATCCTATTAATAAAATTAGACAAAGATTGTATTTAATTGATGATTTTGTTCACCCTAATCAATTTGTTGAAAGGATTTGTAATGAGGAAGGTCTTAATGAAGCAATTATTCGAAGATTATCTCAAGACCTAATTAGAACGATATCATTAAAAAGCTCTCAAAGAGACATATTGCATAGAATAATCATTACTTTAGGTGAGAGGTTAAATATTTATAAGAAAAAATATCATTACTTAAATCCTGATTTTCCAAAAGCACTGGAAAATATTTCTATCTTTTGTTTCATACCATATCTTAATAGTGATAGCATGATTAAAAAAATACACGATTTAGATAGGTGTGGTATTCGTGTAGTCAGGGACATGATTTTAATTTTAAATAATTGGTCGAAAATTCAGAAAAAATTCAGAAAAATTTGAAATTTATTATTTCTTATATTTTTTTCTAATTTGATTTCTCTTTTTCTTTAATTCTTGAAACAATTTGTCTTCATCATCATCTGGTCGATTATGCATTAATAAATCTACATAATTATTTTTAATCTCTACAATTTCTTCATCAGAAAAATCATAAACATCAAAAACCCAACCAAAAATAGTATGAAGAAGTTCTAGGCATTTTTCTCTTTGCTCATTTCTAATAACCCAATTAAGTTTTCTTGGATTTTCATATATTATAAAATCTAGAAAAAGTTCTTGTTTTAGGTCCCAGTCAAATTCTTTCATGGGTTCTAGAACTTTTACAACTTCTTTAGTGTTTTTTGGAAAATCTATACCTTCATGGTCTAATAATGTTCTTATAAACTGTGCTAACCAGGTCAAGCCAATTGGTAGCATAAAGAAATTTGATTTACCTCCATCTCCAGGCTCATGATCGTGTTCTCTTAATGTATGAGGATCATGTTTAAATATATCTGGAATAGTTAACATTAAAGCATCCCAGATATAAATAAGTGACGACTCCAGATCGTCAAGCTCTTCATCTGTCGGTGATGTTTGAATGAATTGAGACCATTTATCTCCTTTCCCAGGTGTTTTATATATTTCTCGATATTCTGGCTTACTTAGTAGCCAGTAATTAGTTTTATAAAGGGTTATTATATTAGTGAAATGTGGATCGTTAGATTTAGTGCTTTCAGTCCCGCTTGTTCTAACTACAGGATCTCCACCATCTTCCCATTTAAAAAATTCATAATCTTGAATCATTCTTCTTGTGACAATTGCAAAGCGATCATCCTCGTCCATAATGATTATATTAGCTGCATCCTGTTGCTTGGCGTGCCTGTTAAGAGCAGTAAAAAGCTTTCTATAATACTTTGTGAATTGATCTTCTTCAACATCAGCAATAACATAAACAACCGATAATGTTTCATTTTCAAATCCTTTTATATTTTTTTCTTTGAGGGTGTGCTGTATCGCTTTTAATCTGTGCTGACCATCAAGGGCATATGTTTTTAATGTGTCATCAAACTGTAAAATACCAAAATCATCAGGTTTAAAGCTTTTTGACATTATTTGACTATCAGTATCAGATTGATCTAATTTTGCAGGTATAAAATGCGGATTTCCTTTATAAGCCGCAACAACTATCGAATTAA
>CEUA01019782.1_pt1 | contig 13343 bp, 8 predicted proteins | sample 361541 | NCBI WGS metagenome assembly CEUA01 (sample SAMEA2623079, study PRJEB7988) | marine metagenome | isolation source: saline water (ENVO:00002010), including
GTTGTATTTAATTGTGTAACTGTTGCAGCTTGGGCTTGAGCTGTAGTGTTTGCAGATACAGCAGTTGTGTTTACAGCATTTAATTGTGATATAGTGGCTAGTACACTTGTTCCAGTACCACCAGTAACAATAGATTCTAAGCTATTTAATCTTGTGGCATGAGATGTGCTAGTACCATTAAGTGTACTTACAGTAGCATTTAATGAGTTGTATTCATTAAGTGTAGCTAATCTTCTTGTAGTTCCATCAGATTCAAATACTTGTGATTCAAGATTTGTAATTCTATTAAGGTCTAATGTTATGCTACCAGAACCTTGCACTTGTAATAGTTCTAAAGCAGCTACCCTTGATGTTAGTGATGTAGATGCAGAACCATTAACAGTATTATCTAATGATGATGACAATACTTCTAATGCAGTTATTTTTGTTCCATGATCTGTAATAATTTGCACACCGTTTTGTGTAATAATGTTTTCAAGAACCAAGAGTCTGCCATCTACTGTAGTAATATTAGATATTTGATTTTGTAGTGATGTAGATAACTGTGATGTATCTATTTTATTTGTTGCAGCAGCTAAGTCAGCAAGTAGTTTATCTAAATCTATATTAGCTTGAGTTATTTCTGTACCAGATAAATCAATAATAGTTCCTGAACCAGATGATACTGTTGAAGAAAAATCTCTTATTTCAATAGAAGCACCTACAGGAGGAGCAGTTGTAAATGTTATAACATTATCAGATAATGTGTAGTTAGCAACATTCTGTAATACACCATCAATAATAACTAATATGGACAAGACACTACTAGGTCTTGCTGATAGAGTTAATGTCGTTTGACCAGAAGAAGTATATGTTGTTGATATAGGTTGAACCCTACCGAATACCAAATCCCATGCTGTGCCTGTCCATATCCGTGTTTCTAAAGCTGTTGTATTATAATATAAGTCACCAGTTTGTAATGCAGTACCGTCTGGCCTGTTAGTTAAATCAGTTGAAAAAGCTCCAAGATACTCAGTAATAGCAGATGTTTTAGTGGTGACATTACCAGATGAGTCAAAAGCCAAGAGCTTTCCAGCCCTTGAAGTCGCAGTAGGTAAATTTCCTGGCGTACCCTCTTGTATAGGTGCTGAAATAGATTGATCAACTTTTAACTCCAAGTCTTGTAAGTTTCTTGTTACCCTTGATAACTCAACATTGAGGTCCTCAATATCGAAATACCCTCCTGTGTTGTAGTCACTTGTTCTTGATATAGATGTATCTCTGATTATGTCAACGGTCACATTACTTTGTGCTGTGGCAAATTCAACAGTAGTAGAACTAGCAGTACCTATGTTATTTAATATGTATGCTGTTCCTGTCTGTCCTGATAAAGAAGCTACTTGTGTAGCCTCTACATCATTCACAAAAACCTTAATATCCGCAGCTTGTTCAGTAGCAAACGGTACTGAGAATACAGTTTGTGATGATGTGCCAACAGTATATTCTACTCTTGGGCTTGTATCTGATACACTTATTGCCATAATGACCTACTTTCCTTAATGTTTATTCTATTGCAACGCACTTATTAATCTCCTATTAAAACATTATCTAAAATAAAATCTTCTGCTTTATTAACTATTGGTTTTGTATAGGGTAAATTCATAAAAGGTAGATTAGATTTTATTAATCTTAATTTATCTGCTTGTGTATTATCTTCATTAAATAACAAATCTATTGCAGATATAGGTAGGTGCATTGGAGTTCCTCCTAATCTAAATATTCCCTCAGTAGGATTGGTGTCAAATTCTGGGTCCAATCCCATAGCTGTTCTAATTGAAATAGGATTATTGTGATTTATGTTTGCTGGTATAAATGGACTTAATGTTTCTATCCAATCATTTGCGTTAAATGCCCATGATACAACTCCAGTATATTCAGCTGATTTTAATAATTGTTCTTCTATAGGTAATTCAGCTAGGTATGGATTTTTTAAAGTTTGTGACATCCAAGCTAATATTATTGCTGCTGTTCCACCAGCTATTCTTGCTGTGTGTCTACCTTGAGCATAAGCTCCTAATATTTTTTGTGATGCTCCTACGCCAAAGTTATAAAACTGGAACATCATAGATATTAATGGTCTGTATAATCTAGCAGCATTAGATATTTCAGCTTTATTATCAAAAAATTCTTTTTGTGCTTTTTCTATTAGTTCAGGATTTCTTGATTTGTATGCTTTTTGTAGGTTAGCTGTTAATAAATCAGCTTTTTGTTCAGCAAGTAATCTTTGTTTAATTCCATGTTTTGTATGTGGTAATCCTCTCCATACTCCTTTCATCCAGCCCGGTATTTGTGCCATCTGTGGAGTCATAACTACTGTGTTTGTTTCGGCCCATACTGCTGTACCAAATTTATCAGCAAGTTCTCTGCCTCTTTTTCCTCTCCATGCGTCAGCATTAATATCGATGTAACCTTTACCATCACCTTTAAGTTCTTTGTAAACAACTCCAGAGCCAGGTCTTTGTAGTCCTATATCTAATATATCTCTTTTTGAAAAACCATACATACTTAATATATCGTATTCTTTTTGTCTGTGAGCTGGAATACTGTATACTGGTCTTTTGTTAGCTCCTACATAAGTAACATTCATATCTTTAGCTACTTTTTGCATCCTTGTTATAAATGATTGCATTGACATTTGACCAGCAAAAGTTTTTAAACCTACAGTTAAAGGACCTAAACCACTATATTTATGTATTTCATTTGCTCCTCTATCAAGTAAATGACTTATTCTTCCACCAGTAGGGAAAACACCATCATCTTCTATTAGTCTTGCTCCAACACTTGACATAGACATTTCGCTTATAATACCCCATTGTTTTAATAGTTGTTTATTTTTGCCAATTAGTTCTCTAGCTTCTTTTGTTCTATCTAGTAATTCTACCATTTGTTTAAATACTGGTCTAAATCCTTGAGAAGCTAATATGTTAGACATATCTGTTAAACTGTTGATACCAAAAAAACCTCCTAAATTTATAGCAGCAACATTCTTTAAATTTCTTGCTGTTTTTGCATCCCATTTATTTCCAGCATCAGGATGTATTAATGTTCCTAATAATTGGTCACGCATATCTTCTATGTTTTGTATTTGTAATGTTCTTTGAAATTCTAATTTATCTATTTCATCTTGGTTTTTTGCTCTTATTATAGCATCGTCATATATTTCATTAACTCTACTTAATTCTTTTGACATAGATATATCACCATACTTATTAGCCAATTCTATTCTTGGTGCAATTCTTCTGTAATATGTTTTAAAAACAATTTCTGGATCAGTTATAGCTATTTTTTTTAATACATGTATTGGTAAGTTTAATGACCTTTCCATTAAAAATCCTGATCCTTTTCTAACAGTACCAGATGTATTTTGAAAATTACCACTACCCTCTTTAAGCATGTTTTCTACAGTTTTTTTTGCTCTTTCTAATGCTTCTTCTCTTGATCCACTAAATGTTTTTGCTATTTCATTTGTAACCCATTCTCTATTTCTCCTTATAATATTTGTATCATATATAATAGGAACATAGTCAGATTGAAATTTAGGTTCAATGTTAGGTTTGTAATTTGTTAAGTTATCTTCTTCTTGCTTAAGAAAAATCTTTGTACCCTCTAATTCTTTTGTTAATCTTTGTATAACTTTAGCTCTACCTTGTTTATTACCTTTACCACTTTTTACACTTTTAAGAGTTTTTTCTAATTTAGCTGCTCTGTCTTTTAAATCGCCAATAGTTTTTCTTAGTGTAGAGCTATAGTCGTCATTTAATAATCCGACTCTAATTAAATCTGCTTTAAAGTCATCATAAACAGAGCCATATATTTTTGCATTTTTCTGTACTGAGTCATAAATTTTTTGTAGCTCATCACGGTTTGAAGTGTTTATTAAGTCTTGATGTCGATTAAGAAATTCTTCTAGGTTTCTTGATTTATATCCTCTTTCAAAAAATACTAAACTTTGTAAATCTCTATAGCTTACAGGAAGTTTCTTTTTCTTTTTCCTTTTAAACATATCTGCAAATCTTGATCCTTGTATATTAATATCTATATCACCAGCTGTGCCTGGAAATTTAAAACCCTCTGGAATATCATTAACTTCTAAAAAGACATCGTTAATAGCTTTTTTAACTGTATGTATTTTACCAGCATGATTTTTTTGGTACAAAGTATTAACAGATGGAGGCGCTGCATCATCTGTTCTTGTTAAAAGGTAACTATTATCACCAGATAAAGAAACAACAATATCAAGAATTTCATTACCCTCTTTTTTAGTTATTCTATTTGAATTAACTAGCACATTAACTAAATCATAAGATTCATCTAACCAACTGCTTTCTAATCCCATTGGAAATTTAAACACATTTCTTATATATTTATATCCACCACTATCATCTATTGTTTTTAATACATCATCTTGCCAACCAGTATCAATAGACTTGTTTATGTTATCAAAATCTACATCTTGTAGTCTTTGTTTTGATCCTAACATGTACATTTCATTTCTTGGTAAATCTATTAATGAATTAATTTCATCCCATGAATTATCAAGAATATCATCAACATCTTTTGCTCTTAGTTTACTGCTGTATCTTCCTATTAAACTTCCTATAGTTCCACCAAATAACATACCTCCTGTAAGTGTGTATCTTAATTCATCTAATTGTGATGTAGGATCAAGTTTTATTCTTGCAGCTTCCCACGGCAGAATCAATCCTGTTGATCTTGTTCCAGCAATAAAAAAATTTCTTGTCATACTGTTAAGACTGTGTACTCCTTTAACAGGATTAAAAAGCATAAGTGGGTCCTGTAATAATGATGTTGACCACAAGAAAAGATTATACCCAAATCCATAATCTCCCATTCTTTCTTTAGCAGTTATGTTTTCATATATATTTTCTTGTATAATATTCAGTTCTTGTTCATTTCTGGCTTCACTAATTTGATTCACATACCTACCATTTTGATGATACAATAATCTTTTGTCGCCTATATCTCTCCAATGTTCATTTTCTACAAACTCTGTATCTACTCCAAACTCTCTAACAGCTTGATCTCTATCAATTAATGTTCCAACTTCTGATAAAGGTAGTGTTGACCAGAATGATCCTAGATCATCCCAAATATCTTTTATGTCATGAATAGCAGTTTGAATTGGGCCTTGTTCTTCATACTCGTTTATGTTTTCTGGCATATTTTCTGGAGTTATAGCTTCTTCTCTTGGAGCAAAAATATCTCTTTGTATACCACCTACTCTATTATTTTCATCTATTAATGGCATTAAAATTCCAACTGTGTACTAAAACTAAACGGATCAATTAGTTCTCTTATAGACTGCTCTTGTTGATTACCTTTTATTAGGTTTTCCCTCATGCGTTCTTTTAGTTCTTCCTCTGATAAACCTATATCGCCCTTGTCGTACCATAGTATATTTTTTCTTGTTCCATCTTCTGCTGTTCTATACGCTGGTATTGAAACCCCACTTGAATCTTCTATATACACTTTAAAAGCTCTAACAGGATGTTGTTCACCATTATGCTCTACTAGAGTTTCACTAACATACTCTAGCTGCAAATCATCTTTATCAAAAATTATAGTGTTTTCTATAGAAGCTACTATTTTGTCTGCGCTTTTGCTAAGTATTGTTTCTTGATTTTCTGGATTTAGGTTTAATGTTTTTAATGTTACTGGCATCCTTTCTTTTAAAACAAACTTATTTCTGCTATTTGGATCATATTGAAATTTATTGCTGAACTTTTGAATAGCCTGTACTGTAAATTTTTTTATATCATTGTAGTTTATAGCCTCTTGGTTATCACCTAAATCATTATCTAATTGCATGCTAACCATTTTTACAATTTCGCTTTTTATAAATTCAGCAAAGACTGGATTGCCAGTAGAAAGTATTTGAGAAAATCTTCCTACTTGTTCGTCTTTTACATTACCAAATAAACTTACATCCATATTTAATTTTCTTGCTATTACTTCTGTATCTTCTTTTTTAAGTATATTTAATCCGTCTGCAAGAACATCAGTAAATGATCTTTCATCACCAACTCCAAATCTATCATTACTAGAACCACCAAGTAATGATTGTAAATTTACTGCAAAATCATTACCACCACCTCGACTTGCTCCAAGTACTTCTAAAGAGCTTATGTCTATTGGGTGTTGTTCTCCGCTAAGAAATTTTCTTACTGCCTCGTATGTATTAGCACCTGGCAAAGTTTGTAATTGTGGATCAATTCTGTAATGATCTAATAGAGCTTCTAGCATTTTAGCATTTTTACTATCACCAAAATTAATTTGTGAATCATTTTGTAGCTCTATCATGTCAAATCTTTGTAATACACTCATTGTCATCTGACCATCAACATCATTCATAAGCGCATTAATAATTGCGTCAGAACCTTTATTCCCTACAATGTTTGATCGAAGTGCTGTTGTTGAGAAAAAATCTATAATAGCTGCATCTTTTTCCTTTGGTGTTCCTCCAAAATTTTCTCCTACAAGTATTTCTTCAATAACTGTTTCTGATACTTTTTCTATTGAGCTTTTTTGAATATCAGAATATGACGCATTACCATTACCATCACTAAGGTAATTAACTCCTACAAGCTGTGTTTTTTTTGTAGCTACAAACTTTTCTAGCGCAGTTCTTAATTCGTTATGTACTTGTTGTGTTATGCCATAATCATCTAAATCATTTAAAGAAATAATTTTGTTTCCAGCTTTTACTTCATCTACAGAATTATTTATCAAACCAATCCATGATTTTACATAATCTAGTCCTAGCCCACCATCTTTAAATGCTTCTTTAATTATACCAGAGTATACTATTTGTATGTTATCTGATGTTACTTTGCCTTGTAGGTATCTTGCTTCAAGGCTATCAGCTAAATCTTTTCTATCGCTTTCATATTTTTTATTAAACTCAAGCAAACTAATCAGCCCACCGTTTTCTAATTCAGTTTGAGCATCGTTCATATAAGATGCTGTATGATTATTCCATTCTTCTATTTGCGATTTTTTTAATACACTTGCTTCATGTCTTTGTCTTAAACTATTTACATGATTTATCATTTTGTTTTTGATTTGTGTATCTATAGCATTTTTTACTTTTTGATTTGTTATGAAATCATATTCTTCGTCTTTAACTGCTTTTCTTATAAGATCGTACTCAGCATCAACATTAAAATTTCTTAAGTTATCTCCAAATTCTTTAGTACCAATCAACCCTATGTTAAAGCTTTTTGGTAAATATTTTGAAGCAACATTAGACCAATATCTTGTAGCTATATTGTTTGCTTGAATATCTAATTCTTCATTGTAACCTTTTGTTTGCCATTTATTAACTAATATAGCTAGTTCTTTTGGATCGGTAATTGAATTTGATATTGTTTCTACACTTGATATTTCATCTCTATTTATCATACCCTCTACATTATAATATTCTACAGATCGCCCACCTCCGCTACTTTTATTTGCATCTGTTATTGCTTGTGTCATTACATCTCCAACACCAGATATAGCTTGACCAACTTGCTTTGCTGATTCTAAACCTATGTAACTTTTACCTACTGATATATTGCCGATAGATGTTACTGTTCTTTTATTTTTTATTGTAGCCATTATGCGTTCTTATACTTTGCGTACCCTCCAGCTAATGTTCCACCAGCTTGTATTAGTGATGCTCTTTGTTGCATTTTTCCACCTTGTAATACACCTATTCTTGTTCTTCTTAATGAATCAAGTTCAAGTAAAGATTTAGTTTTTGCTAATTGTACATCTTTGCTTAAGTTTTTTTGGTTATCTTCTAATGCAGCAAGATCAGATTCTCCTCCTTGCATCATAGTTAGATTAGCTTGAGTAATTTCATTGTTTGCTCTTACTATTTCATTTTCTTCTGCTATTGCATTTAAGATTTGATTTTGTTCTTGCACTCTTAATTCTTCAGCTTGTGCTTTAGCTGATGCTTTTGCAGCTTGACCAGCATAAATTTGTCCATAGGCAGATACACCAGCAGCAAATAAAAACCATAAAGGATTAGCCATTATACTGTTACCTCACTTACTAATTGCATTACTCCACATGATGCTGGTAATGTTTGTGTTATTTGAATTGTTGGGTCCTGAGAATAACCTAACAATCTAAAATCCTGTTTGCCATCTACTCTAGCTGGGTCCTGTTGTATAAGGCCAGATGCAGTAGTCCTATTAAATAATGTTCTACCATTAACAGACATTGACAATGCTCCCTCAGTTTCTACTTTCACTCTTGTTATTCTCCTCATGTTGCCAGTTAATTCACTGCCTGGATATTGAAAATCTACTGGCATAGTTTCCAAGTTCATAAAATATGAATATCCTATATATGCTTTATCACCATTTGATAAGTTCAGCAAATTTGAATCCAATGTTCCTGTACCTGATACAGTTTGTGTTCCTCTGTAAGAGCCGTCATTTTTGATTACATGGACAGTTTTGTTATAATGATGTGCTGGTATACCTGAGATTGTATTATTGGCTACAGTAACCTCGTATGCGTCATCTAGGTGACATTCATTTGTAGAGTCTATCTCATCAAAGTTTGTAAACTTCTCTAAAGAAATAACTCCATTTCTATCTGTAACCCAAAATATATTTTCATTAACAGCACACATAGACATAACTTTATCTAAGTGACCATCGGTACTAGCTGTTTGTCCTGACGCATCCCATAGTACCCATCCAAGTATAGATTCAGATAGAACAGAATGTAATACAGCTACAGTACCATCTGTGTTTACAAAGAAAATATATTCCTCAGGTCTGGTATCAGAGCCACCGAAGCTACATATATCGATAGGAGTATTAATAAGATGGCTAGACCGTATGGAAACATCTCTTGGTGCAAAAGCTCCAGCAGATACTCTTTCCAAATCTCTAACAGTTCTACCATTCCTTTGTACATAAAAAGTGTTACCATTACATATATGAGGATTAGTTCGTGTTGATCCATATCCTGTCATCCTTTCGATTTGAATATTCGTTGGAGTGAGAGGAGTACCAGCATCTTGTATAACAAGAAACTCTCCACCACTTGTAAGTATTTCTAATCCTTTGTTTGACACAATATGATATATTTCGTTTAATTGATTTGATGCTACAATAGTTTGGACACTATCATTGTCCGCAGCAGTACCCACATCAAAGTTATAGTAATCTCCTGACTGTGAACCGAATAAAGCATCTGGTTGACTTGTTGTTCCACCAAACCATAATCTATTTTGATGGAATGTTATTGCTCTTGGATAACCATTTCTTGAACAGAATGATTGTTCTTTCCATTCTCTTGATGCTGGTAGATTAGCTCCAGTAATCTTAACTCCAGCTCCTCCAAAATCTCTGGACCCATTACCATTAGGATCAACATTAGCTGATGTTCCTGTATATCCAGTTACTTCATGTGATGCGTTGTATACTGCCCATGCAGATATAGCATTACTACCTACACTAAATCCTGTTGCTACATTATAAGTACTGCCACTAGGTAAGAAGAATCCAAAGTTACCAACACCTTGTGATATATTTATTGTTGTATCTGATCCAATCATAAAGTGATCGTCATCAATAACCCTTTGTATTTGGAAGTTACCATTAAGTCCTGATCTTTGTATAAGACCTGGCTCTCCAGCAAATCCAGTTAAAGACAATGTATCACCAGCTTTAAAGCCATGATTAACTAATGTAACCTCTACTGTATTTTCTCCAGCAGTAGACCTAAATGGATTTAATGGTAGCTCTATTTCAAGTCTGTCTTTTACAATACCATTAGCTTGTGTACCATCTACTACTGTATGTATCTCTATTTCCTTACCATGCCATAGTATTGACTCCTTGTTAGTAGCCATGCTACTTGTAAAAAAAGAATCACTAGCAAGTAAACTAATGTCACCAACATTGGAGCTAGGTTTAATGGTAACATCACTACTTGCTAGCTTTGAGTAGGGTTGATAGATTTCATATAAGTCTACTGTTCCACCATTACCAGTATATGTAAATTGTGTCACATTAGATGATTTCTTAAATTCTAATTTCTTTGCAGTAAATGAAGATGAACTTACTCTTTCTACTATAATAGGATTAAATGATTCATGGGTAAAAATAAATGTGTCGGCTTGTTGGGCGTATGTAAACTCATGTATGTTGTTTGCATCAATAGGTATAGCTGGAGTTGTTGATCCATCTGTATATGTTGATATAGTTGATATAGGTGTTTGACTTGTTACATCATAAACAACAATCTTACCTATTTGAAATAAGAAAAGATATTCTTGTGTTTCATTAAATACAAATGGTTCTACTCTAGCATGAGTAGTAGTACCAGTTAATTCATCCCAATGTAGAGTACCTGGCCTCCTAAATACTGATCCTTGTGATGTTAATAAAGCATTTCTAAGTTTCTTACATCCAGCAGAATAAGCTGGAATGTCTGTCCTTGCTTTCATACGAGGATCCAATTCGCCTACAGTAAAATCTGTTTGTACAAATTTTATCTTTTTAGCCATTAGAATCTCCTAGCAAGTGTCCGTGAGTTACCTCTAAACTTAGCAAATCTATCCATTCTTAATCTCTCAGATGTAGTTTGTTGTGCGTCTACATTCCTTGCTATTAAATATTGTCTTTGTGCTTTTTCTTCAAAGAGTGCTGATTTGTTTTCATCTTCTGCTATTGCTCCAGCAAATACAGATGCTAAATGAAATTGTAATGCTGTAATAAAGTATGGTGGAAATGTAGTTGTGTCTGGTCTATATGTATATTCAGCTATAACTTTGTCATTAACACCAGCATTACAGAATAACTTCTCTGTAAATATTTCGTATTGTATTGGGTTACCATTAACAGTAACACCATGTATCATGATTGATTCTTGTGGTATTTGATAAGCAGCATCATACCTATCATCATCTATTGGAGTTTCTGTTAGCCTTGATAACTGTGTTATGTTCGAGGCAAACCTCCATCGTGTCTGTGTGAGAGCTGTTCTTACAATATCTTCATACAGATTTTGTGCTACTTGGGATTCAGTTGTTGTTCCAGAAAACGACGAAATCGGTGATGCACCGATTAGAACCAATCCTCTTGAGGCTATGTCTATGTCACTCCCTGAGGGAGTTGATGTTGTTGTTGTCATATTAATTATAGGGGTAGCTGCGAACGCTCACTACCCCTATCCTTTTTTGGTTAAGCTAACGCAGTAGTTGTTACGGTTGCATTGCCAGTAGTTGATGAAACTGTAATTACATCAACAGCAGCAGTACCTCCAGTAGCTGAAACAACAAGAATAATATCAAATTGTTTCAAATTGTTAGTAACATCATTAAAATAACCAGAGCCAGTTATAGTACCAACGGCATCAGCTGATTTGTAATACCAAATAGCTGGTGAAGTACCACCGACTTTTTTCAATTCTGAGTCTGATAAAGCCATGTTTTACTCCTATACCGATTCGTCTATAACGACTTCCCATATACCAGCAGTATCGACAGCGATCGATCCCATTGACATATAAGAGGTTACAAGGTTACTAACTTTTTCTGGAATGTAGTTTACTTCCGTTCTAACATCCGATCCTGTAGCAGTACCAATAGCTGATTTGTGGTAAGCAAAACATTTTCTATCATTAGTTGAGATAGGTAATGCAGAGTGCATAAAGAATGTAAAGCCTAGCCAGTTTTTAGCTGTGACACCACTTGGGAAAGGTAAACCGCCAGCGCCAATGTAGTCTGTGTTAACAAACTCATCGATACCTAGTAGGTCAGCCCATCCCTCTGGAGATACGATAAAGTATCTGTTTCCATCGTCAGGGATGTCAGCTTCGTTCATGGCTACAAAAGTAGATAATACTTTAGCTTTTGTAAGACCAGCTGAACCAGCTGCAATAGTTGAACCGTTACCAGCGTCAAGAGCAGAAATGATAAGGTCATCAGTCTTTCTTCCTAATGCGTTTGCAGCATTAGTAGCGACTACTTGTCTTTCATCAATGTTTGTCTTGAGTAGGTCTAGTGTATCAATGTAGTCAGCTGCATAGTAATCAGACAATGTGACATCTACATTAGTATGTACGAGGTCCATGCTTGACACTTCTGCATGTCTTGACTTAGTGACTGCCTCACCTTTGCCGACTTTTTGGAATCGAGCTGTTGAGCCAGTTACATTGTTCACTTGGCGAGTTGTGTTTCTGAGTTTAGAACCAGCTCTTTGATAAGCAAGGTGGACTTCACTCTCGAACTGCGTAATAAACGCTTGATCTATAGTTAATGCCATAGATACTCTCCTTTAAGTTAGAGTTAATAAAATACCTCCTGTTATCCTAATGTACTGGTTCCAATTATCCTAAGGAATAGGGTTGGTCATCTACCTTTGGGCAGTTAACACTAATTAATTATTTCTTGATTGTTCACGCAACGCACAAAATACATACGGTTGTCATCTTCTAGGTCTATAATATCAAACTTATGGTAGAGTAAAAACTTCTTTAGCCCTTTTCTTCTTGAATCTGCTATGTTAAATATCAAATCAAAGTGTGTATTAAAGACTTCTACCCATGCTTTTGACTCTCTTAAGAATATAAACTTTTCTTTTTTACTCATGTTATTAGACATTAAAAGCCATATTCTACCAGCATTTTTATACATCTTATTGTTAACAGGGGGTGTATCTCTAAAGATTCCCCACATCATCATAGGTCCATGCTTGTTTACAGCTACCCATGATATGTCTTGTTGGTGTTCGTCTAATGCCTGGACACATGCTTCCATTGGTGTGTGTCCAAGTAGCTCACATTCTGCAATATCTTCGTCTGTTAGATTACCAGCTAATGCTGTGACTAAGTGTAGGTCAGGTTTGAATATACTAATTACCACCTAATTTCTGAAACCCATCATTCACTTCTTGAACGAATTGTTCATCTCGCCTATTCTGATCCCAATATCTTGGATCGTTCATCTTAGCTCTTAGATCATCTATAGTTAATTGGCCTGTGCCTTTATCTACTCCATCAGCAGTATTAACACTAGCTACTCCCATATTCATAACTCTTTCAAGGAAACGAATACCAGTAGCAGATTGACCTAGCTGAACAACAATATCTAATTCTTCATTCTGAAAATTTTTAGATGCCCAATTTGTTACGCTATCTATTCTTGCATCAGCATTATCGCCTAGCTTTTTCTTTTCAGAATCTAAGTCTTGTTCGACAACAGTAGATTCAGCAAATTGTTTTATACCTTCATGGAATTGTTCATCATTAAATCCCTGTTCAAATGCTGTCTT
>CEUA01234497.1_pt1 | contig 13337 bp, 8 predicted proteins | sample 361541 | NCBI WGS metagenome assembly CEUA01 (sample SAMEA2623079, study PRJEB7988) | marine metagenome | isolation source: saline water (ENVO:00002010), including
CTCTGGGTCACAGGGGTCCGCACCAGCACCCGTATCTGGTATTCCAGTATAATTTATATAGTGTCCGAAGGATGCGTCCAGATCCCACAAAATATAGCGCCACTTCTTTTTATCTCCTTCAGGATGTTTTCCTCTCCACCAGCCCGTGTTCCAATTTAGCCAATCCATACACACGGCATAAGAGTTTAATATAAAATAATCTATTAAGCTCCCTGTGTTATAAACTCCCTTAACATAATCGTAGTTGTCTGGGTCGTTCATGTCATTCTCTGTTATAAAATCCACCAAATTATACCATTCATTTTCTGTGGTGTTATCTCCAAACTCAACCCATGTCCCGCCCCAAGTTTTTAAAAAATCTACATAACCATCGGGCTGATCATAATAATAATCTAGAAAGTCTAAATCATCTACTTTTTCTCTTACGTCATAAACCCCCCAGTATTCACCATTTACATACACTATGCAAGACTCATGAGACCTTTCATCCATTCTTAAGTCACCCACTTGAGACAAAGAGTGTAAATATGAGTCTCTTATGTGTGCTGGAGAACCCGGAGCGTCGGTATAATTGTCATTAGCTGCCGCTTTTAAAATTAGTCTCTGAAACGAGTCCCTGTCTTTAGTGGTGAATAAATCATCGCGTATCGCATAATTATACCCATATTGATCTCTCGTGATATAATCAAATCCTCTCTGATCATAAGCCCAAGAATCATTTCCATGCTCATTGAATTCACCAACCGCCTCATCAATTAAGTTCCCTGATGGATCAAAAATTTCAAATGAGCCGATAGGCCTCATCCAACCATTACCATTTAAAAGATTGTCAACTTCTTGTCCTGCAATAGAAATAACAAAAACCGTATGCTCTTCATCAATAAAATATGTGTTTGATTCAATAAAGCTGTTTAAAAAATCCGAGTCTTGACCAATCGCTATAGCCTTAACAACCGTCGTGCTATTAATAAATATTTCAGCGTTTTCTGCAAACACCTCCCCCTCTGAATCGACATAACCATAGTAGTTAGAGTTCACATCTGGAGCGCTACCATCTAGGGTATAATAAATGTCTGCATTGGGTGAATCACAATCTATTGTTAGCCCTATCACACCTGTATAAAATCCAGCCTCATAATTAAAATATGGCTTAGATGTATACCCCTGGTATCCAAAAAATTCTCCTTCCCCCGTCCAACTATTTACAGACCCTGGTGTTGAATTAGTAAAAATCGACCAATCGGAGCTAGCATCAAAAGATCTTCCAATGGAATGGTTTAATTGGTGAGGGGTTAGTTTTTTATAATCAATAATGACACCTTCTGGGGAACTAAGAACAATGTATTCTGTTTCCTTGGTTTGGGTAAGCTTAAAGCTGGTGTTGGTGCTAGATGTTTCTAGGTCTGGATCTAATCCTGAGGCGTAAACAATCAAATGGTCCCCTGGATTTATGGTAACCGAGCTGGGGAATGACCACTTGATTAAATTACTAATTCTATCAGTTAAATAATAACCCTCTAAGTCTATCGACTCCGATGTATTATTAAGTATTTCAATCCAATCGTCATAGTCTCCACAATCACTACCATCATTGTCGCAATTCGCCGCAGAATACTCATTAATCATTAATCCGTTGAAGGATCCAAAAACACAAGAACCATCTTCAATCGTTGCATCAATATTATAGTTCGTTGCATTTAAACTTGTACAGCCTTCAATCAGTGGACAAGAGGTGTTTGGCTCTCCTGGTGTTGGACACATGGTGAATTCCCATCCAGAGTCATATGGCTCTCCATCTGGAAATGAACCAAATGAAACATCTTCAGACTGAGGACCATATATCGCGTCTATTATCACGTTTCCATCTAAATCTATACCGATAATAGTCTCTCCACTATTATTAAGTTTAGCATCAACGTGTAGTGGTCCCTGTTCAGGGTCATTATCAAACCAAAGAAGTAGTAAGCCGCCAGCGCTAATTGTTGTGATTTCGGGATATCCCGATGGAATTACACTGCCCCCATCTTGATCGCCAAAATAGTAGCCTGCAAGATCTATCGGAGAAGTGCCCGTATTAATTATTTCCAAAAAATCTTCTGTTTCTAAAGAATCATCTAAACAACAATTCCCATTGTCAGCAAATATTTCATTGATCTGTATTTGCGAAAAAAGAAACAGTGGGCATAAAAAAACCCCCATCCATAATAATAATAGTCTAATCATACTTAATTGCATTTATTCTAATTGATTTGCTCTTGGAAAATGAGGTCTAAAAGATCTACGTGGCTTGTTTAAATCTTTTTTATTTGCTGTCACATTTTCTGTTAACTCTTTTTTTATTGGGGCTGTGCTACCACTAATGTTCCCAAAAAATTCTCTGGGTCTGACCCGCTCGACCTCATTATCATTAGTAAAGCCATGAAAACATTGCTCTACACCATTGGCCGCATCCAACTTGTTTGCCTTCTTCTTTAGCCTAGAAACTAATTTATCATTTACATTATAATAGCGAGTTAGTTTTTTCTTTATTTTTTGATTCCACTTCTGCTGAATGGTGGGGTTTTTAGGATTACCCCTCTTTGGGTTCCAGGCTGTCTCTGATGAATAAATTTTTCTTACTCGATTGGCTTCTTTTTCTGCTAGCACAAGTTCAGACCAAGCAGTAAAATTCGACGCTCCAGCAAGTCTATAAATTCCACATTTCAATTTCTGCTTATTTAACTCCGCTTCTAATTTTCTAGCATGCCACTCTATAATGTCGAACTCCCCCTGCATCATCATTTTTATCTCTTGCTTTGTGTCTGTAGCAATAATTTCTGTTGACCACCAAGAAAGGTCCTTTCTTAAAATTGCACTCGCATCAAAAATTAAAGTATTCCCCACACATTCACACGAAAGGATAATTTGGCCCTCAATTGTAGCTGGATTTTTTATTCTTTTTTGCTCTTTTTGGGTTAGGGGTTTGTGTTTTTGAAAATGCTCCATTTCTAGCCCAAATTCTTTCCAGCTTAGCTCATCAAGATATGGGGATGTTTGTCGTCCCTGATAAATCCCATTAACAAAAGTTCCTTTTAAGTGGTTTTTCTCCCAAACTCTTTCTTTTCCATATTTTACTTCTCTATAATAAGTAAGCTCTCCTTCACCACACATCACATCATCATTCCATTCACCATTATAGCTAACGTCTTTTACGCCCTTGCCAAAGAACCTGCTAGCATAAGACTCTGGCAACAAAGCCGCACCCTCACCATGTCTGACGTCGTTTTCAAATTCACCACGATAACAGACGATTTTTTTCGCCATCTCTTGCCCGAAACCTGACTTTTCTCCACTTACCCATTCGCCATCATAAGAATACCCTCTTCTTGTTAAAAACACCCCCTGACCATGTATCTCTCCATCGAGGAATGTGCCGACATAGGTCCCGTTTTTAAATTTAAATTTCCCATTACCATTTTGACAATCTCCATCAAGACACTGTGCAAATATTAAGGGGGAGGTTGTTAATAAAAATAATAAACAAAATCGTTTCATATAAATCTCCAAGCTGTTATCTATAATTTGTAAAGATAATAAATACTTTTTCATTTAATTCAGTAAATTAAGAGTCTCTGTTAATTCGCTCAACATGCTTTGAGTCAAGATTGTGACCCTGGCAGGATTCGAACCTGCAACCAGCAGAGCCGAAATCTGCCATTCTATCCAGTTGAACTACAGGGCCAGATACATGAAACAAATGTACCAAAATACTACGGATATTCGTTATATTTAAAAAATACTTTAATATGAAACATTTTTTTGTTTTTTTACTGCCTTTTTCTCTTGCTTTATTTGGCTTCTCTCAAAACACAAAAATTGGTGATTGGGCAATGCATTTAAACTACACAAGCATTAATGCCATTACCAATGCTGGCAACCTTGTTTATGTGGGCACCCAATCAGGATTATTTTCATTTAACTCCGAGGACAATAGCATAACTGAATTTACAAAATTAGACGGACTTTCCTCTATTAACATTACTGCTGTTAATTATGCTGAGGGGAAGCTTTTAGTAGGCTATAATGATGGAAATATTGATATACTAGAAAACGGGAACATTGTTAATATCCCTCATATAGCCTCGGCAAATATTATTGGAAACAAGAAAATAAAAAATATTTTTATTGATGGCGAACTTGCGTATCTGTCATGTTCTTTTGGTGTCGTGGTCATTGATCTATCCAATCAGGAAATTAAGGAAACATATTACCTCTCAAACGACGGAAGCAATACAGATGTTTTTGAGGTCTATTTGTTTAACAACGAGATAAATAGTAATGCAGATATTTTTCTTTCTAATAAAATATTTGCAGCAACAAACAGGGGGCTTTTTTATGCGGACAAAAACGCTAATTTGCTAGACTATTCCGAGTGGAGTAATGATGCTCAATTTTCACTGTCAAAAATATCTGATAAATATATTTATGATCTTGATAATGTGAGTGTGGTCGGAGTATCCGGCTATGACAATGAGGAAAAGGGAGGAAAGGGCCTGCTGGTAATTACAGATATTGATTATTCTAAAAAAGTGACACCCTGGGCTGGAAATGCTGTATTTAATTTTTTTGAATTTGAAACTTATGAAGAAAATAGTTCTTTTTCTGATAACAGCCCTGTTTTTATGGTGAATTTGGAGGTCCCTGGTGATATTATAAGTTTACAATATAATCGCATGAGCAAAAAAACCATTATTCTTACCAACGACAATTATACAGAAAAGGTTATTTTATTGAATGAATTCTTTGAGAACACCCTATCCGTTAATTCTAATAATATTGAAAACACCAATAATGGGCTTACATTAAGCTCTGCTATTTTGGTTAATGATTATAATGATTCTAAACATATGTTTTTAGCGGACAAAAACCTGGGGCTTGTTTTGGCTAAAAATAACAATAGCTATACCATTGGTGCCCTCGAATTTATTTCTCCAAATGGTCCTGCTGGAATAAATATTGGTTCTATTGGTATTAATGGCGAAAGTGTTCTGCTGACACATGGGGGAAAAACTCAACCCTGGAACAATTTATATAACTACCAAGAAGTTTCATTTCTAAAAGATGGTTATTGGTCAAAATCTAATAAATTAATCGAGCTGCAAATTCATGATGCTATATCTGTTTCTCCTGGAATTAGTAGTGATCAGTTTTTTGTTGGAACATGGAATAATGGCTTGCTCGAATTCCTGGGAGACTCATTGGTTAATCATTATAATTCAAAAAACACAAACGGAGGAATAGAAACTATTTCAAATAGCGAATATATTAGAATTGGAGGGGTTGACATTGACAAAAACAATGCGCTATGGTTAACAAATAGTCAAGCAAACAGACCGTTGGTTAAGTTTTTTAATGACTCTTGGACGTCTTTTAATGTGCCCAATTTGCCCACAAACACTATGTCTGGTAAAATTATGTGTACGAGTGGGGGGCAGAAGTGGATACAATTGCGAAACGATGGTGTCTTAGTCGCCAAAGAGGATGAAAAAAACATTATTTCTAAAAAACTTGGAACCTCAAATGGCCTTCCTAGCACGATAGTTAATTGTTTTGTTGAAGACAATGAGGGTTCAATTTGGGTTGGCACTTCCCAGGGGTTGTCTATTTTTTACTTTCCAAGTGAAATATTTAATAATCCACCATATAGTGCTGAATACATTTTAATAGAAACAGAAGATGGATATGTTGAAAAGCTTTTTGAAAACACTGACATACTTGACATTAAAGTTGATGGGGGAAACAGAAAGTGGATTGGAACTAAAACAAATGGCGTGTTTTTGATTTCAGAAGATGGCACATCACAAATATATAATTTCACAAAAGAAAACAGCCCCCTTTTAAACAACACTGTTTATGAAATCATTATTAATGATTATTCTGGTGAGGTTTTTTTTGCGACGGCCCAGGGATTATGCTCATACCGATCCGATGCCTCTATTTCAAAAAGCCAATTTGATGATGTTCTGGTTTTTCCAAATCCCGTAAGAAGAGATTATTCGGGGGAAATTGCAATTAGCGGCCTAAGCGATGAAAGTGTTGTTAAGATCACTGACATATCTGGGAATTTGGTTTTTGAAACTACATCTTTTGGAGGCACAGCAACATGGGACGGCTTAGATTTTAGTGGTCGTCGCGTAAGTAGTGGTGTTTATCTATTCCTATGCACCTCTTCTGATTTTGAAACAAGTGTTGCTAAAAAAGTTCTGATCTATAATTAAATATGTTTGTTACTACCGGTGGTATTGTTTTAAGAGTATATCCTTTCCGGGAGAAAAAGCGAATTGCAAAAATCTTCACAGAAAAAAATGGCTTAATCTCTTGTATTATTACAAAAAGTAAGGCTCAAATTCCTCTATCTGAAATTTTAACTATTGCAGAAATAACATATAAAATGAATAGGGCTAATTCATTATTTTATATAAACGATATTCAAGTTGAATATATATATAAATCTTTAACTGTTAATAGCGAGAAAATTCAAACTTCGATGATTCTTTGTGAAATTTTAAACAAATGCATTAATGAGCCCAATATTTTGATATATAGTTTTCTTGTCTCTGCTTTTAAGCATTTAGACCAAATGCCCAGCCATATTATTGGTTTTGATACTCTATTTATAATAAAATTGTGTGAAATTTTAGGCATTAGTCCTTTTAGCAATACAACATCCGATATGGATAGTTCTATGTTAAATATTGAGGCTGGTCAATTTGTTTATTCTAGCGAGCCTTTAAACAATAAATCTATTGTTCCAAAAGCGGAAAGCATTTTGCTGTATAAATTATCTAAACTGAACTTTGATGAGTTAGAATCTTGGTATATTACAAGCGCCTTGAATTTAAGATTATTTAACTATATGATTCGCTATGTTTCCACACACCTTGCAGATTTAACCCAATTAAGATCCATAAAAATTATTAATGATCTCGTTTGAATATAAAATTGGCATGATATTTGATTTAAAAGATGGAAATATTGTCCAAATGAAAGCTGTTTTTGTTTTACTTATGTTGCTGGCCCCGTTGTTGAGCTTTGGTCAGGAATTAATTATAATTGATGAACAAAAAAACCCAATAGCCAATGTGTCGGCATTTAATTTGTCAAAAACAAAAAGCGCTTTATCAAATAATGAGGGGGTAATTAACCTAAGTCGATTTTTTAATAATGACACCGTTTGTTTTCAACACCCCAATTACAAGTTCAAAAAAATATTAAAACATAATATCGCCGAATTTATTACCCTATACACAAATTATAATATTCTCGAGGATGTTTTAGTTGAAGACAAAAAAAACATCAATAATATTAATAATGTTGCTGAAAAAAAAATATATATCACAAAAGAAAAAATCGCAAAATTAAATGGCGCAACACCCGCAGATATACTAGAAAAAAGTGGGGGGGTGAGTGTTCAGCGAAGCCAAATGGGTGGTGGAAGCCCCAATATAAGGGGTTTTGAGGCGAATAAGGTTTTGTTAATGCTAGATGGGGTAAGGCTAAATAATGCTATTTATCGATCCGGTCACCTTCAAAATATTATCAGCATAGATGAATATATTTTAAGTGATATTGAAATCATATTTGGGCCCAGTTCTGTTTTATATGGTAGTGATGCTCTTGGGGGGACCATTAATATGCAAACTCGTGAAGTCTTTTTTCGACCTGAAAGAGTTTGGTCTGGCCAGCTTTCTTCTGCTTACAATTCTGGATACACAGGTTTTAAAAATAATCTTTCTTTATTATTTGAGTCTCCTAATTATGCAACTATTACAAGTATTTCATTTAAAGATTTTGGGGACTTAACGATGGGGCGATGGCGACCGCATGGACATCAAGACTGGGGGCTTGTCTATCATTATGTTGATGGTGACAGTGTTCTTTGCAACCCTGACCCCAATATTCAAAGAGGTGTTGGTTATTCTCAATATGATGTATTTAATAAAATGATTTTTAAAACCGCCGAAAACTCAAGAATCACCTCTAATATTCAGTACTCAAGCTCATCAAATATTCCCCGATTTGACAAATTAAATGATAACGACGGCATGTGTTTAATTGATAGTTTTGGGGGATGTTTGTCTACTCATAATTTAAAATTTCATTCATATTACTATGGACCACAAGAACGATTTTTGGGTAGTTTGAAATTTTCTATCTTCGATGACAACAATAATTCCAACTATTTTGATAAAGCTGATTTTATTGTTGCATATCAAAAAATCAAGGAGTCTCGACATAGGTGGTATATGGATGACTTTTTAGATTATCTAAATCATCCCCAAACATATGATGAGCCCACTCATCAATATGAAACAGTTAGTGTTTATAGCTTAAACACTAATATTCGAAAAGGTAATTGGTTTTTTGGGTCTGAAACCATATATAATGATGTGATTTCGAAAGCTGGACCAAATGAAGAAAATATTTGGGGTGTTGGAGACACTAGATATCCTCCTAATGGCTCTAATATATTTAGCAGCGCATACTACCTAAATGTGTTATGCCCGATTTCCGAGAAATTACAAATAGAGGGGGGTCTTCGCTATACCTTTTCTAATTTGAGGAGTTATTTTCCAGACTCTTTAAGGAGGCCCTTGCTTGATGTAGAGGGGTTAAAAATATCCTCAAACGCAAGTGTTTTTTCAGGTAATTTAAAGTTTTTATATTATCCTAATAATAGTTTAAAAATAAGCTCCGTAACGTCTAAAGGGTTTCATTCTCCAAATGTTGATGACATGCTTAAGGTGTTCAAAAAAGGAGATAATATTACAATTCCCAATATCGATTTAACAACGGAGCATGCTTGGTCACAAGAACTCTCGATGACTAAAAATTTGTCGCCAAATTTTTCTATATACGGAGTCGGGTTTTTTACAATATTAAATAATGCAATTGTAAAAGACTCTATTCAAGTAAATATAAATCCTGATTTAACTGGAGATCCTTTTTGGGCAGATCAAATATGGTATGACGATGAATTAGTTTATACGTTTGCTAATCAAAACTCCAAAGATCAAATTAGTATTTATGGTTTCTCCATCGGCTTTAATGCTAAGGCGGGTGGGTTTGAATTAATCGGAGATTTTAATCTAACTAATGGTGTAGATAGGGGTGCAAATAGCGGACCGGTGGCTCACATGCCTCCTAATTTTGGAAAAATGGAAATTAAAAAAGCTTTAAATAGTTGGGAATTTATGGTGTTCTGTATCTATTCTGGTTTTAAAGCTGCGAATAGTTTTGATGAAGCAGGTGTAGATAATTTAGATGAAGCCCCTGAAGCTATTGAAAACAGTAGTCTCTTGCACGGACTTCCGGGTTGGTGGGTTCTAAATTTTGCTACAGAATACAAAGCATCTAACAACCTTCAACTAAACATAGGAATTGATAATATCCTGGATGTTCATTATAAAACATTTGGGTCTGGAATTAGTGCTTCTGGTAGAAGTTTGATTGTTTCTGCTCAATATAGATTTTAATGATTTTATTTGAATGTGTTAATAATTGCCTCTAGCTGAACCAATGGTATGTTTTTTTTCTCACCAGGAGCATATAAATAAGTATATATTAATAGTGGTGTTTTAATTGAGTCTGTGTTAAAATAATACGCATTAAATATTCCCCCCATAAAATCATTTTCCATTCTCCAAAGAGATTGTGTTTTAAGGGCTGACTTATGGCCCACTTTTATGGTTTCTGTTTTAACGGGCGCATTCTTTTCAATTGTCATGTATGAGTTGTTTTTGGGGCCTAAAATATGTGGATTAATCAGCGAGTCAACTAAATTTAGTATTTCGCTTTCTGATGAAAAAGATTGATCTAGTTTACTTATCAAAACACCTTGACTTATTTTTGGTGTTTCACGCCTTGCCCAAACAACACTAGAGTCACTATGTGCTAAAAAAAAGTCTACCGGTAATGACAATGAAATGCCGTATGTGTGTTTTATTGTTTCCTGTATAGAAGTATTGGTGTATGACGCAAATTTTGTAGACAGTCTCTGAATCTCAATTTGTTTAATTTTCTGAACCAAATTAGTAAACCGGATCTTGTTGTTTTTCAATGAATCAATAGATGGACATTTTATGAAAAAGACAAATTGGTTCGTAGCAAACAAATCTCTCTTTATTTGAATACTGAAGGTGTCTGACTTTGAAACAATTAATAAATTTTGATGACGCTTAAGTATTCCTGTGAACTTTTTTTGATCTATTTCTATTAAATTAAGTATTGATTCTGGCTGGGGTGATGGCCCAAGACTGGTTTTTAAAAGCTCGTTTATTGTTTCTGAAAAATTAACACCGAAATCTTCTGAATTATACACAACAACTAACTCTAGTGGATCACCTATAGATCCTGGTAAATCTTGGTCTATTTTAGATTTGTTCCAAAATAGAGCAACTGCTAGTGTAAGTATAGTTATAATTATATATTTCTGCCTGTTTGTCAATCCAAAACTACTTAACTGTTCTATAAATATTTAAGCTTTGACCCTCTTTTATGTTATGATTTTTTAAATCATTCCAAAGCATGATATCTTTTATGCTGCACTGATTTTTTTTTGCAATTTTACCTAAATAATCTCCCTTTTTTACTTTATACCTTATCTTTTCAATATCTGTAAATGCTGGATATTCAAGCTCTTCTCTTATTTCCAAAGACTTAATCTCCTCGTAAATGCTATGTTCATTTACAAGAAAAACACCGGCCTTATTGTATGGTAAAATAATTGGGAATTTTTCGGAATTTATAGATGGAATAAGCTTGTTTCTATATGTCGGATTTAAATCTTCTAAAAGGGTGGTGTCTATTTGAAGAATATGCGCTAAATGGGATATTTTGATCGGTCGATTTAGGTGAACAGAATCAATCTCGTGTGTTTTAAATAAGACCTCTGTTGATTTTCTAATCCCATGTTCTTCGGCAAAATTCATTACATATAATGCTGCAATAAATGCTGGGATATAGTTTCTTGTTTGTTTTGGTAAAAAGGGGCGAAGCTCCCAATAATTAAATACACCACCTGATCTCCTAAGCGCTTTCGTAACATTACGCCTGCCGGCATTATATGAAGATAGGGCTAATTCCCAATTATTAAACACTTTGTGTGCCTTCTTCAAATAATCACAAGCAGCTTGTGTTGACTTATACACATCTTTTCTTTCATCTAAATAAGAGTTTATCCTCAACCCATATTCTTTACCCGTCAAATACATAAATTGCCACAAACCAACAGCTCCTGCATATGATCTCGCATGGGGGTTAAGCGAGGACTCAATAATAGGCAAATACTTTAACTCTAATGGTAGATTGTTTTTATCTAAATATTGTTCGAAAATGGGAAAATAATAATCTGAAAGGGCCAATAGCCTACTAACCTGCTCCTTGCGCTGAAACAAATAAAACTTAATATGTTGTAAAACTGCCTGATTACAAACTAGGTTTAAAGGGGTTATTCTGTTCAACGAGTCTAGTCGATGTTTAGCCAGATCTTTGTCAAATACTATATCTGTGTCTGCCTTTTTTTTTTCTTCTAAGGATTTTTCAAACGCATTGTCATAAATGATAATGTGATCTTTTTCCAAAAGAGGCACACTGATTTTTGTTTGTGAAAAAACTTGCGTGCTAATTATAATAATTAGAAAAAAACCTTGTCGCATAATTTATCACTGTTTTAAGATGAGATTCTCGGCAACACCCAGCATCTGATTCTCTGAAAAATACGGGCCAATTAATTGAGCCGATGAAAAAAAACTATTCTTTGTTCTTTGAATCGGGGCCGCTAAAGATGGATGTCCCGACAGGTTGGCTTGAACGGTAAATATATCTTCATTGTATAATGTTGTGGCCCCCTTGTTTTCTCCTGCTTTAAAGGGGAGGTTCGGCGTTGTTGGTAATAATATATAATCATGTGATGATAATATAGAGTCTGTCTCAGCTTTGATTAGTTGTCTCACTTTTTGAGCTTTTGAATAAAATGAGTCATAATATCCTTCACTTAGGACAAACGTTCCTAATAAAATTCTTCTTTTAACTTCTCGACCAAATCCAAGAGTCCTTGTTTTGCTAATTAATTTATTTAGTTTTTCCCCTTTTTCTTGGTGTCCATATTTAATTCCATCATATCTCGATAGATTTGATGATGCCTCTGCCGTTGTTAATATATAATATGCTGGAACCAAATAATCTAATAATGGTACATTAATATAGTTCACCACATGTCCTGATGATTTTATTTTTTTAATTAATTGCTTAAAGTGTGTTTGAATTTCTGAATTAATGCCCGGAAAGTTTAAAGCTTCTTTAATAACAGCAAACACATATTTTGTTTTCTTTTTACTTCTATCTTTATTAAGTTCATTAGTTCCTATACAAGTGCTGTCAAACCTGTCTTTGCCTGATATAACTTGCATGATTTCCAGAATGTCTTGCGTAGACTTCGCAATTGGACCTATCTGATCGAATGAAGATGCATATGCTATTAATCCATGGCGAGAAACTAAGCCGTAAGTCGGTTTTAGACCGAAAACCCCACAAAAAGCGGACGGCTGTCTTATTGAGCCCCCTGTATCGGTGCCCAGTGCTGCATGACACAGGTTTGCCTTAACCGCTGCCGCAGCCCCCCCAGAAGACCCTCCTGGCACGTAGTCGGGGTTAATGGGGTTCTTAGTCCGACCATAAAATGAATTCTCTGTGCTTGAACCCATAGCAAACTCATCACAATTTAGTCGTCCCAAAATAATAGCATCTTCTTTAACTAGCCTCTTAACAACTGTTGCAGAATATGTTGATGTAAAGCCTTGAAGAATTTTAGATGAGGCTGAAGCCGCATGACCCTTGTAGCAAATATTATCCTTGAGACCTATAACAAGGCCAGCTAATTTTCCTGCAGTTTTATTTTTGATTTTTTGATCAATAAGTTGTGCCTGCTCTTGAGCGCCCACATCAAATACTTCTACAAAAGCATTCAGGTTTTGATTTTTTTCTATATTTTCTATATAGCCCTGAACCAATTGCTCACACGATAGCTTATTCAAAGCAATGTCTTGCTGAATTTGTTTTAAAGAGTTATAATGTTTCAACCTTAATTATTCTTTAGTCTCTTTGTTTTCTGGAGAATCAATGGACTTTTCCTCTTTTGAGGCTTGTTTAAACTCCTTAATTCCAGAGCCTAGTCCTCGCATTAGTTCTGGGATTTTTCTCCCGCCAAATAGTAATAAAATAATTACTGCTATAATAATTATTTCTTGTGATCCTATAAAAAGTAATATATCTAATTTCATAATTCAAATTTAAATAAA
>CEUA01234338.1_pt1 | contig 13332 bp, 12 predicted proteins | sample 361541 | NCBI WGS metagenome assembly CEUA01 (sample SAMEA2623079, study PRJEB7988) | marine metagenome | isolation source: saline water (ENVO:00002010), including
AATATAGATGCAATAGTTGCTAATTGAGTAGCAGTAAGACCACCACTAACATCTTCAGAACCTGTCATTGTTTTAATCATTTCAACAGTTGAATTACCTAAACTTGCAATGCCGGCGGCATCACCTATTTGTAATTTAACATTAGTTCCAGGTATTGTAAATCCTGTAGCGGCAACCTTAGCCATTGTTCTATTCCACTCAGTTTCAAAATTTCTATATACAGTACCTAATTGTCTAGCACTATCTGTATTTCCTTGAAATATGTCAAGTGCTTCACCTGCTTGATTGCCGGATCTCTGTAATAGATCTTGCAACATACTTAAACCCGTCATGGCTCCGCCACTAGCTGTTCCTTGATTTAAAGCAATAGCAGACATATCTCCTCTTTGCATATTGTTCACAATAGAATCTGCAATTCCTGCAAATGCTCCTATATCTCTTTGATTATATGCTTGTATTGCACCAACTATCTGATTACCACCTAGAAGTTGATTTAACTCTAGTAATTGTTGTCCGCCATCCATTTTTCTAAGTACAGTTTCTATGTCAAAACCAGTTTGGTTAGCTATATTACCAGCTCTAGTCAACATTTTGCCTTGTTCACCAAATGTAGCCTCTAACGCATTTGCCGCCGCCCGTTGTGCAGATCTTTCATCGGGAGATAATCCAGCCAAGTAAAAACTGGACATAGGATCTAAGTTTTCTGCCATTCGACTTCGTAATAACTCTCTTCTATCTGCACCTGTTATATTTGCCATAGCTGTAGTTTCATATAATAAAGCATTTAAACCAGTTGATGTACTCTGTAATGCATTATTAATAGTTTCTGTTGATTTCCCCATTTTTTGTTGAGAATCAATATAGTCTAACATAAGAGCATTAATATCATTAACATTCATACCAAAGTGTCCAAATTGGTCTGTAACCTCTTTAAAACGTCCACTCATACCTGCAAATTCTTTCATGCCTTCATCTACATTATCACCTAACATGCCCAGGGCGATACTATTTTGTTCTAGACCAGATGATAAGTGAGATAATCTTAATCCTGCTTCACCGGCGGCAATTCTTAAATCTAGCATATTAGTGTATAATCCGCCACCTGCTATAGTTGACATTTTTTGTGCTTCTTGTATAAATGTATCAGCAACACCTAACGCAAAACCTGTTGTGGCCGCGGCCATGTCAGTAGCACCACCTATTAATGCTTTAGCAACTGAGCCAAACTTATTAGATTTGAAGAAACCCGTCATTCCGGTTATCTGAGATGCTAAGCCACCTACACCCATAACTATTGGTAATAGTGTACCTTTTAAAGATGTATTGCCATCTTGCAATGATTTAAAACCAGCCGCCAGCTGTTTAGAATTGGCTTCAAAATTCTTTTTTGCTGTAGCTAGTTGTTGAGCTCTATCTCTATCTGCTTTTTTATTGTCTTTTCTATCGTTTGTATTTGCAACCTCATCTTGTTTGTTTGCTACCTTTAGATGCTCTTCCATCTTCTTTAAGCCAGCAGACGAGATTTTATTGCCTCGCATTATAGATTTTAATACACCTAGAGATAAACCTGTATGAGTTGCAATCTCACGAGCAGTAGCGTCTAACGCAAAATCTGGAATATCTGCCATTCCGTTGTCAAATGTAACTGTTGCCATTAAATACCTACATAAATAACTGTGTGTAATAAAGATACACAATGTATTTATTAAAGGAAAATCATGTCAGATAACCCATTACTGTCTCATATGAGGCAAGAAACTGTTTTTGTTAGATTACCTAGTAAAGGAAACTTTTATAAGGATCCGCCAGACTTAACTAGTGACGGCGAAATAGGTGTACGAGCAATGACTAGTGCAGATGAACTTGCACTTAAAGTACCTGATGCACTTTTTAATAGTGAAGCAACATATAGAGTATTACAAAGTTGTTGTCCTCGTATTAAAGATCCTAAGCAAATGCCATACAATGATGTTGATGTTGTATTAATGGCTATACGTAGAGCTACATATGGTAATGAACTTACAGTACCAGTAGAATGTAAAAATGAGAAATGTAAACATCAACAAGATTATATAAAAGAAATAGATCCAATTCTTGCACAAATTCCTACTCTTGAAGATCAATATACTGTAACAGTAGGAGATCTTACAGTCTATATTAGACCTATTGATTTGCATAGTACAACAGAGTTACAACTACAAGCAGTAGAACAACTTAAGATTAATGATACTTTAACTGATTTCGAAGGTAAGCAGGAAGATATAAAAAAATTCCAGGATAGTATGAGAAATATAGCGGATAGCAATTCTAAAATTATCAGTCGATGTGTTTACATTGTAGAAATGCCAGATAAACAAAGGGTTGAAGATCCTAATCAAATACAAGACTGGATTAATAATATCGATGTTTCTGCATATAATGACATTATGAAAAAGTTACTTGAAATACAAACTGTAGTAATTCAAGTACACGTAGAAGGCGAATGCATTAAATGTAAAGAACCATTTAAACAACCAATCGTAGTGGATCAATCACATTTTTTCGCATGAGCGTCGCACGTAATGACTACCAGCAAGTCAGGGCGGCGCAGGAACAAATGGATGCTGAAAGAAAAGATGGAATAGCTCAACTTATGGATACAGTATTGTATACCAATGGTGCATTTTCTTATCATGACTTATTAAAAATGGAACCATTGGAAATAGAAATTCTAGTAAATAAATTTACTGAAAAAGTAGAAAAAGAAACTGCGGTGACTCAACAACGAGCTGGAAAGAAATCTGTAAAGTTATAAACTGTTTCGCCTACGAACAAATTCCTTGTCATCATCACTCCAACTTCCATAATACCCTTGTTTATCTAGCGTCTTACTTGCACTAACCAATGTACTAAATCGTTGTAGCAATAACAAACCTGCTAAACCAAAATTCATTTCAACACCACTTACTAATTCATATTTCTCAGGATGGTCCATTAATAACCAAAAGTCATGTGGTTTCCACACAACATTGAATTGTAACTTTGTTTTAAGCATACTTTCAAATGGTCTATCATTATGAAACCACCATATAGCAACATCTAAACTGTCGTCCCAATCTGCCGCGACATGACTAAGCTCGTCCCAGTTTTTAAATTTTTGTATACTAACTCGTTCATCTAAAATTGCTTTTTTAGCAAACGGACATGGTGGAAAATTGTTTAGTAACGGATTTGGTCGACTTACAAAATTATATACCCAATTCTGGATTTCTTCATCCATTGAAGTAATTGTTAAGTTCCTCGGCTGTTTGTTTACACTTGTCATAACTACTGCCTGCTACAAATGCTAGGCGTTGTCCTCCTGGTGGATTAGCTTCTTCGTTATTGTCTATATCATAGTACACGAAGTTTATTCCTTCTGCAACCGAAAACTTTACTCGGTCTGCTAGTTTCATCTTATATGTTTTATTTAACTTGCCCCAAATTGGTATAGTACAGCCTCCTATATCGTCAGTTATAGGTCGCCATGTTCCTTCATTATAAAAGTATTTGATTTGTTTTATATACTTAGGTCCCCAAGCATACATCATTTCTACATTTGGTCTTAAATGAACTTCTATACATTTTCCATCTATAAACTCAAAATTAACTGCACCCTTATATCCTATTAGATGAGCTTCTATAAAGTTTAATACAAACTTTCTGCGATCTAATGTTGTTAGTTCTTGCTTTTCATTTAAATCTATAGTTTCCCAATAGCTAAATTTGCCTTCGCCTAAACTATGTCCTACTGTAATACGCCAATCTAAAAACTTACCTTCATTAACTACAACATCAACAGTTGAATGTTCTCCAGCTAGTACTTCCATACAAATATGAGCAGGTGTATAGTTTTTAATGTAATCTTCAACATCTTCACATAAATTAGTTCCTATACCCATACCCCAAAGGTTTTCAATTGGTTTACTAAAGCATGGGATAAAGTCAGGTTTAGACTTTCCGTGTCTAAACCATTTCATGTTTTGATAATCTAGAATCTTACGTTTATCATATATCCAAGCATATTGCGGATACATTTCAATACTACTAGTATCCCACAAAGGAATATCTGCATCAGATAGTAGATCATGTTCCTCACAGTATTGTGAGAACTGTTCATCATCTAACCACATTTACTAATTCCTCCTTAACGATGAACAAGTTCATCGGATTCATCGTCTTTCGACTCGAATCATTTACTATACTTAGTCTATTTGGCTTTGGTTCAGTCGCACTTAGCCTGTTTACGGCAAAGCACAACTGGTCCATTTGTCTCGGAACCGACGCAACATCATTGTACAACCTTACGGCAGAGGCGGTTGAGCGATACCCCTTTACGTACATCTTTATCAACGCAAGACCACCCTAAGCTATGATGTCAACATTCGGGCTACTTCCAGGTTACAATGGCGCAGTAGAGCCTGGTCATTTGGTTTGCTTTCCTCAAGCAAGGTCCGACGGTACAGCTTGTATACAATCTCAATGCTTTTTATAGAGAGGATATGTTTTTGTGTTTTTGGAGATTTTCTTTAAGGGCCTTGGAACTGCCAACTCGTACATTTATTATGCCATTGTAGTAATCGTCTGTTAGTAGCACTTGTCTAGCAAATTGCTCTTGTGCTTCTAAGTAACTAAGTTCGCCTCGGGTTGTACAAAAATATAGTATTTGTCTAGTGAAATTTTCTGAGCCTAATTCTTTTACGTCTGCCAATAAATGATCTGAACTACCCCAATACTCACGCCAATCGCTTTCTACAGTAGTTCTTCTTTTGTTTTTCTTGCCTTTTAATGGTGGTCTAGTTTTTTTAAATTTAGCAAGTTTCTTGCCTATATACTTCTTACCATTAATTTTGTTTGTGATTAGATATACAAAGCCAATATAGTCTTCTGAAACAGTATCTATAGGCTTTCCATTGTAGGTCCAACTCATATTATGTTTATGCTACCTATCTGTTAGTAAGACTTCTTAGTCCGTCAATCCATACTTTTTGTATAGGTCTTTTGGTAATTTTTTCTTACATTTTCTAATTTTGTTGTTTTCATAAGGTTGGTCCCAACCACCTATTGTTACAGTTGAAGTTGAAGATGTAAGCGAAGTAAGATCAGTTACATCTGCAATGCTTACAGTATCATCATAGGTGTCAATTATTCCCATTTCATCTAAGTGGTTTGATAGGTCAACACTCAATGTATCTGTCATATAATCATCATTGCCCATAATCAATGTCCTTTCTTCAATTGGCATACCAAAATCTCTTTCGTACACAGTTTTACCACCATCAGGTGATTCATATATTTTAGGTTTGAATGCACTTTGATCGTGTCTTGGATCCATCTGTTGTTTGATGTGTTCTTCATTAGACATCAAATGCCTCCACATCCACATCAAATGTAGTAAAGCCATTTTCTTTTGTAACCTGTAATACATTGTTTACTCTGCCCACTAGTTCTTCTTTGTGTGAAATCAGTAGTATGTTTTTATTACGTTCACGTTCAGTTTTCTTTAATACAGACAATGCATTATCAACACCAGCACTATCCATACCACTATCAATAAGTTCATCAATAGCCATAAAGTTAATTGGGTGGTTCATACTTTCAAACACATCACGGAAAGCCCAACTTAAACTTAGTATTAATCTGTTACGTTCACCTCTAGACAAGTTATCAAAGTCTAAGTCTTGTCCTAGTTGTTGTATGCTTACTTCTAAATCAGGTTGGAACATAACATCGTGTGGTAGTCCTAACTGATTAATATAGTAGCCTAGTCTGTTGTTTAAGAATATCAAGTTCTGTTCGATAATACGTTTTCTAACAAAACTATCCTTGTTTGTTAATAGTTTATATAAGAACTCCTGATGTTCACGTACTTTTACCAGTTGATTCATTGCGTCCCAATTGACTTCTTGTAATCCTTCGTTACGCATTTGATCTATTTGTTCACCATATGGATCACTTGTATCTTGCAGTTTAATTATTTCTGCACGTAAAGTTGTTAGTGTGTTCTGATGTTGTAGGGCCTCTGTTAACGTGTTATAGTGTGTTACTGGCATTTGTCCTAACGTGCCAATGTTTGCGATAACATCATTGTGTTCTTGTTGTTGTGTTTGGTTTTCAATTATATTAGTTCTAGCATCGCCGAGTTGCTCTTCTTTGTTACGCAATATTTGTTCTTGACTGTCATCATGCAGATCCTGTCCACAAGCATGACACTTGTGATCCTTTAACAGTTTGATTTCATTTTCTAGTTTGGTTATTGTTCTATCATACTTTTTGTGATCTTTTACAATGCTATCCAGCCAACGTTGTGTTTCTGTGAGTTTGTTATTGTTTGTGTTCCATTCTTCAAGTGCTGAATGTTTAGCAACTTCATCATCGATATCCAGTTTTTCCATCACTGATATTTCTTTTTCAATGTCAACTATGTCATCATCACGTTTCTTAATCCACATGCGTTGTCGACGTTCTATATCACTGATACTTTTCTCAAAGCGTTCATTAGCCTCTTTTACTGCACTTATTTTTATTTCTTCTTCTTTAATACTGTCACGTATAGTTTTTTGTTGTTCTTTTAACTTCTCTGCTTTTTCAGTAAGCATAGTAATACCCAACAACTGTTCAATTATATCTCGTTGGTCATTATTTTTCATACTTAAGAAAGGTTCTGTATATGTATTGAGTGCTACAATATGTTTGAACATATCATGACTCATTCCTAACAGTTTGTCAATAACTTTTTGTGTTTCTCTACCTTCACCTTGTTGTTCGTCTGTAGCATCATCACCTGATTGTTGATTTTGTACATAAAATCTAAAGAAACGTGGACTACGTCCTCGCTCTACTCTATAATCAACTCCGTCTTTTTCAAACTCAACAGTAACAACCATATGTTTACTGTTTGTTTTGTTAATTAAGTTATCCTTCTTAATGTTGTATAGGGCTAAACCATACAAACTGTAACTGAGTGCATTAATAATAGTAGTCTTGCCTGTACCATTACGAGAGCCATCTCCGCCCAAGTCCAAATTGTTGCCCAACACTAATGTAAGGCCACTACGATCTATATGAACAGCCTGAGTAACGTTACCGACACTCATGAAGTTCTTCATTGTGATAGTTTTTAATTTAAGCATTTAGTCCTTGATATATATCTACTAATAGTTTCTTATCTATAAATTTACTGTCAACCAAGTTTAATTGATTATACACTATTTGGTCAACACTTTCAACCTCTATATTTGCTTCTTCTGCCCAATCTACTGCATGATCATCACGTTTAACTGGTACTAAGCTAAATTCCCGTAGGTTGTAATCCTTTGTTAGTGTTTCTTTAAGAAAGTTTGCTTCTTCGTAACTAATGTTAATATCCATTGCTACACGAGCATATACATTACTATCTAAATATTGTTCCGGTTTGTCTACTAACTGACTTAGTGGTATAGTAATGTACTTAGGTCCATCATAATTTACATATTCAGGCTCACTATTCCAGTCTAAAAACATGGCACCTCTTTCATGGTCCCATGCATCAGCATAGTTATGTCCAAATGGAGAACCTAAGTAGTGTACATTTTTACTATGCTGTCTTTTATGAAAGTGTCCACTAAACACATATTCAGGATGTACAAAATCATCTGCTTTCAGTTCTCCGTGATCAGGCATGTCTACCATAGCATTCATTTTAAAGTAGGGCAACTCAAAATGTCCAAACACATAACGTGATTTAATCTTCTTCATGTTTTTCCATTCATCGCCTACTAACCATGGAACTAGTGCAACACCGTTTTCTTCGATAATACCATCATTGATCATGTGTACATTATGATGTAAGCCGGCGTAAGGCATACTATTAATTTCACGTTTTTCTCTGTAATACAAATCATGGTTACCCATAATCATGTATACGTTTTCAAACGTTTCTGCTAGAAACCCTACATTGCTCACACTATAATTTAATGTGCTTGTGTTTAGTGTAGCTCTATGGTGATGCCAATCACCTAAGAATATACAAGTTTCTGCTCCACGTTTTTTACTTTCTGCACAAAACCATTTAACAAATGCTTCACAATCATTGTTGTAAGTTCTGTTATTGTTTTTCTGGCCAAAGTGAATATCCGTGAAGCACGCCACTTTATTAAAAAATTGCATACTAACCCTTTGCGTTTAACTTTGTATGTTCATCTAGTTCTTTCATTTTCATTTCGTGATCAATTTGTCTTGTCCAACTAGGGTTTTGCCCAGCTTCAATTAATAAGTCATCTCTTATATTTTGATTACGTTTTTCTAAATTTAGAACTCTTGTAAAGCTATTTGTAATGGCGGCTGTGTAATATGCAAATGGATTCTGTGATTTACTTTCATCAAACTGCAATCCTATCTGTGATAGTTGCAATAATGCTTGACTACGCATTTCATCTACATAAGTGTATCCACGCCAATTGCTTCTCATGCTATAGCGATGGCATAACATCATAAACATTTTTGCTAGTTTAGGTGTTATAGTTCCATGATCTACACTAAAATGTCCGTTGCCTATTCCGCCTTCCCAATGACTACGTAGCACTTCGCTCCATTCACCTTCTTTTAGTCTAACATGTTTAAATGGTGGATAGTTACATCTTGAATGATGATCTGCTACTGTCTTTGGTTTATTTTTACGTTGCTCCAAAGGTATATGATCAAATGTCATAACTCTTAGTACTAATTCTGTATCTTCTATAGATTTTGGATCAACGTTGAATTGATTTTGTTTAGGGCGTTGACTACGTTTACCATTGTTTTCTTCCCAGTCTAGCATAGCTTCTTCATACATACGTTTCTCTTGTCTCGTTGCACGATTCTGCCTTGCTTCTTTTAAAACACTTCTGGTAATCTTGTCGTCTTTACCTATGATGATATCATATACTGTATCATCACTATCATTAAACCAACAGAAACTTAATTTACTCTTGTGAATTTCTGCTAGTAGGTCTTTATTGTTTAAATAATTTACTCTTTTTGCCATTGAACCTCTTTCGGATTTATGTTAGTATAGTGTATCTACAATCAAATGTCAATGGTTTTTCTCCTGGCTAAATACAATTAACAAAGGTGTTCGTATGAGATTTAGTGAAATTACAGAAGCAATAGCAGACAATGTCGTAGTTTTCTATGGTGGTAGGTTTCAACCTATGCATGTTGCACACAAACAAGTTTACCAACATTTAGTTCAAAAGTTTGATGCATCACGTGTATTTATCGCCACAATGGTGTCTGCAAAAGTGCAAGGACTTATTGCAAAAGTAGATGCAGGAGGAACACTTACTGATATACAACGAGCTGAAATGAGTAAAAATCCATTTACATTTGATGAAAAAGCAAACATGATGTCTACAATGCATGGTATACCTACAGATAAAATTATTAACACTAATCCATATAATCCAGACATAAGCAAAATTGGAATGGATCCTAATAACACAGCGGTAATAGTTGTGTATAGTGCTAAAGATGCAGGCAGATTATCGCCAACTGCATATAAGCCTTATAAAGAAGGTGAACAATTACAGCCATTGGCAGAAATACAATATGTGTATGTTGCACCTGAAATGCAAGGTGGAATGAGTGCTAGTGACTTTAGAAATGCTATGAAGAGCAATGCAAGTGATCAGGAAAAAGCACAAGTATTTCAAAAGTTCTTTGGTAAGTTTGACAAAGAAGTGTTTACTTTTATAAATGGAAGATTAAATGAAAACAGATAAACGTGCTAGGTTAACATTAAAAGGAAATGCATCAAATGCACCCCCATTACAAGGTCCAGCTAGAGAATTAAAACAAGCAGAAGGTGTTCTTAATGGTTTAGTTTTTCCTCTTACACCTACTATTACATTTCAGCGATCTGCTAATTATGGAAATTATGATTTACCACATACAAATTATCAACCTAAATATTATGCAGGTACAAGTTCACCATCAGTACAAGTAACAGGATTGTTTACAAATAATACTAGAGAAGAAGCTCTATATACAGCAGGAGTAATACATTTTTTACGTATGTGTAGTTTAATGCATTTTGGAGAAGACGATCCACACAGAGGAACACCACCTCCTATATGTTTATTTTCTGCTTATGGAGTAAACATGTTTCAGAATTTTCCGTGTGTAGTTGCAAACGTTTCTTACACACTTGATAGTGATATGGAATATGTACAAGTAATGCAAGGAAATATGGTAAATGGATTAGGTCCTACAGAAAGTACGTTACCTTCGCAAATGTTTATTGCCATTGATTTGCAACACATGCCAGATCCTTTAGCAATGCGAAAACGTTTTTCCATTGATAGAATGGCTTCGGGTCAGTTACTAAGTGAGGGGTTTAATTAATGTCTATATATAGAAGTGATAGTCATTTGGCAAATACAAAAGTAAATGGAAAGTTTACCGAATTATATGAACCTGGCAATGAACTGTTCAATACAGGTAACAAAGAACATACGATAGAATCAAAACACCATAAAAGACCAGACTTGTTAGCATTTGAATTGTATGGTAATCAACGACTATGGTGGATCTTCATGCATTTTAATCCAAACATTATTAAAGATCCTATTATGGACTTTACTTCAGGAAAAACAATACTAGTACCTCAAGATAGAACTGGTCCATCAGACTCTAGGATGTAGTTTATGACTCATAAGATTTGGCATTTTTGGGGCGGAAATAAATCAGATGCAAGTACAACGTCTGATAATAATATCAGTGACAATCCGCCAGTGGAAAGTGAAGCCCAAAAAAGAGAGGCGGCGGCTCTGGAGGCATGGAACCTGGCAAAGGGAGGCGATAGTGGCGCCAGTCACTATATAGATGGTGTAATGCAAAGGTCCAATAGTGATCCTGAAAAAGCATACTTGCTAACTTTAGCAAAAGCAGAAAATATAGATCTCAATAACCCAATAGCTACTAATGATGCCGGAGACAATATTAGTGAAGCATTAAAAGTTGCTAAAAATGCAGAACCGCCATTAGTTCACAGTTTTACAAATCCTAGACTCGGGTATGAAGCGGCAACTGACATGTTAAACTCCATGAAGATGGAACATGACGGGAGGACAAGCTATCTATATGATCAACATACTGAAGGTAATACAACAGACCCTATATACAATTATGTTAAACAACATGGCGTAGGTGTAATTAATGGAGAAACACGTCGTATATCAGATGCGTTTTATGGTGTTGCTCCAGTTAAGGATTTTGGAAATAACCAGATAGGATCCGGCGATGGTGAAGACTATAAACCATCTACTCTTATCGGGGGCGGATTAAAAGACAAAGTAAATTATGCATATATAGGCGACTGGTCTGAAAACACTCTCAACGAAATAGATGTAGCTACATATCATTTAACACTATGGATAGATAGAAAACAAAGCATTCAAAATAATACGTATGCAAAAACCGGTATTGTAATTGCTGAATCAGGTGGGTCTACATTTTTTAATATAGATAACTTAGAAGTTACAACTTTATCAGGTTCTGCAGAACAAGTTACAAACGTAGCACCATCATTAACTTTTACATTAACAGAACCAAATGGAGCGGCATTTTTTCCTAAATTATTAGAAGTATGCAAGAAGAAGAAGATCAGATCAGTACAACAAGCAGGATATGTATTGGAAGTAAGATTTAAAGGCAGAAATAAGACAACCGGGTTACCAACTAAACTACCTTATATGTGGAAATATAACCTTGCCGCCATTACTGTAGCAACAAAACATAGTATAAATGCTAGTACATATAATTTTACTTCAATGACAATGAGTCAATCACCTAGTCTAGCATCTTGGAATATCTTAAATCAAACTATATCATTAACTGAAACAACTACATTAGGTTCAGCTATGTCTGATTTAGAAAATAAACTAAATGATTATCATTATGACAAATCAATATCCTTAGGATTTTCAGGCTTACCAGATAAAGTAAAAATTATACTGCCTAGTGAATATAAGGATTGGAAATTTGCAACTCCTGTAGGACCTTCAAATACTGTATGGAAAGAAGGTGCCAGAGATTGGTCTTTAGATACAGGAAGTTCGGTAAAAGACTTTATGAGTAGATTAGTTGTTCACACATCTGAAATGATTGAAAGATTAGATAGAGCTGGTTCTGATGTAAAACCGAATACCAGTAAGGATGTTGATCATGTAACAGATCACTTAATAAGTTATATTAAAGTTAAAACAGATATCGAATATGGGTATAATTGGGATCCAGTCCAACAAAAGTATAATGAAACAGCAATATACGAAATTATACCTTTTGCTGAACCTCCAGCGGTTAAACATGCAATGCATCGGGAAATACTTGAAAGTGCTGATATACAAAAACAAAAGATTATTGAAATAACTAACAATCGAAATTTAAAAAAGCGTTATGATTATCTGAATACAGGATTGAATACAGAAGTATTACAATTTGATGCGACACTCGACATGGCTTGGTTCGTACCTGAAGCCATATATCAAAGTAGAACGTCGTATGCTTCAAAAACAACAAAAGAGAGTCTGTCAGACACAGATGATAAAGATCTATCATTAATCGGAGGCCCACCAGGCCAGGCAAGATCTATGGATCAATTAGATAATGATTTAGAATATTGGCAAGATAAGAGAAAAGAGCATACTAGAATTATTTCTGACGCAGAAGCTTCATTAGAATCTAATGAATCTGGCCCAATAGCAGGATATAACTTAGAACAGACTATTTCAAATTCTAAAAAAACTATAGCTCAAGCAGATAATGAACAAGGCATCATTAATCAGGAAAAGGCTGTTATAGAAATTAGAGAAGCCCGAGGAATGCAATCAAAAACAAAACATGATTATTTAGGTGATGTTAATGTAGATCTAGTAGATTTCCTAGGTGTTTCATATAAGCCAGTAGATATTAAAAGAACTGGACAAGATGCACAATCTGGACTTTTAGCACTAGACATACAAAAAAGATCAAAGACATCAGATTTGTTAGAAATAGAAATAGGCATTAAGGGTGATCCATATTGGTTAGGTATACCTGTTAATGATTCTAGCAATTCTAATTTTTCTTCGGGCGGAACAATAGGAACGATGCAACCACGTGGTAGTATGGATGATAATCCAGATTATGATTCAGGAGTTCCTTACTTTTTGTTTAGTATGTTTTTTCCAAAAGCAGAAAATGCTGGAATAGGTGGCGGACATAGACAAAGACAACCTTACTTTAATCAATTATACAGTGGTGTATATAAAACTCTAAATATAATACATCAATTTAGAGGAGGAATGTTCCAACAAT
>CEUA01058000.1_pt1 | contig 13316 bp, 4 predicted proteins | sample 361541 | NCBI WGS metagenome assembly CEUA01 (sample SAMEA2623079, study PRJEB7988) | marine metagenome | isolation source: saline water (ENVO:00002010), including
GAGCGCATAGAACAGGATCTTCATAAAATAAGAAAAAAATCATATGCGGATTGGATACCTGCAGATATTTATGCAGCTTTAAAAATTGGAAATGCAGATTTATTTATAGGATATGAAAAAGATTATTATGCTGGATTTATTATTACGTCGTTTATTCAGGACTCAGGAGGGCAACCTACTTTGTTTTTATGGGCTACGTATCAGAATCCTAAATTTAACCACAAGGATAATGGATTTATTTTCTTGGACAAACTTGCAGAGGAGTGTAATGTCTCGGCAGTTGAGTTTCATTCTAGTAGGAAAGGATGGACTAAAGCCGCAAAGAGACATGGGTATGAACCCGTAACGCAAGTATATAGAAAAGAGATGTAATGGGAAGTAAACCAAAACAACAAGACTATGAAGCAGGACCTGATGAAAAAGCAGCAGCCGCACAGGCGATGTTTGACTATAATAGGGATAAAAGCATTTATGGTCCTATAACAAAGCAATATACTAAAGATGTTGCAACAACACGTGACCCACAAGCGATTGCTAGTCGAGTTGCGGGAGCTGATACTATGCAAGCTTTAACTGAGCGTCCTTCTTTGGCTGCGGCTAAAAGCGTGGATACTGCAGCAAATATAGCTTCTGGGGCAGTTGCTCAACAACTACAAGCAAGCCAACAAGGACTAGCGACGGCACAAAACCTGAAGCTGGGAGCATTAGAAATTGGGAAAAATAAAAAAGCGGTTACAAAACTTGGTTTATCAGATGTAGCGTCTCAAGAACGTTCTGCAGGTTTAGCTACAGCTAAAAAGAAATTGATAGAAAACGACGCGCTTGTGCGTGGAGGGTTACAGCTAGGAACAAGTTTTGCTTATGCTTATAAAAATAAAACAGGTATTTTTGGGCAAGATTCTGGTGCTCCAGATTTGGACGACGGACTTGAAATAGGCAGCATAGATTATACTAAAGGTGGGATATTTAACTCATGACAGTAGGCGATCACAGACAAAGACAAAAGGCAGGTACGTTAAGCTATAGTGCTAATAATGCTAACTATATGAATATGCTTCCCACTGTCCATGATCCGTCGCAGGCGTATGCAAGTATTATTCGTGGCGAAACCGAAGATTATATGAAAGATTATGATGAGTTTGAAAGGGCTCTTGCTTCTTCAATAAGTGACACTTCGCTAATTGATGCAGTACCCGAACAAGTTGAGACACAAACAAGAATTTCTAAAGAAATAGCAGAGCGAAACCGTTCTAGGTACGGTTATGATAGGACTGCAGCTGAACAACAAGAAGTAGTAAGGTCACAACAAAGAGGAGCAGCTCTTGGCCTAGCTGGAGGTTTGACGAACGCTAGGGTTGCCCAAAAAGAACAAAACTATCAGACTATGGCTTCTTTAATAAACATTGGTGCGGATTCTTATTCTCAAAATATTAATGCTTTATCTTCTGCTTCAGCAGGACATGTAGAAAGAATGAACGCTTACAAAATGGCTAAAGCGCAGCATAAATCTAATATGTATGGCACTGTTGCATCTCTCGGGTCTGCACTTATTTTAGGAGCTTTCTTATAATGGCTAACTACGGACAAACTATATTAGGGTCTTGGGACCAAGCAGGGGCTATGGACTTGCGAAACCAGCAAGCCCGTGCTGCTCAAAGAGAGAACGAAATGGCTGAATATGATTCAGTTACAAATGAGCTTATAACTAGAGGAGTATTAAGAACGGATAACGGTATCTATATGGATATTGACAAACTTAATGAACTTCCTGCTGGGGGCGTAGCTAATATTTTAGATTTTGGTTTGCGGGGCACCGCACTTAATAAATATACCGGGCTAGATGACAGGCTAAAACAAGGTAAAGTTTCTTCTCTTACGAAAGTAACAGAAGAAAACTATGACCGGCTTCAGCTAAAAGACAAAGATGGAAAACTTCTTACGAGAGAGGAAGCTATTGGTAAATTTGCTGTCGGTATTAAAAACGAAAAAGGCATAATGAAGTTTATTGGGAGAAGACGTAAAGAAGGAGACGACACTCCTGTTTTGTTTGAAGGAGAAGACATAAGCAAAATACTTGATGCCGGGGCACAGCGCATGATGAGTAAAACTACTGCGGGAGGCCGAACAGCTTTTGGTACGGCAGCTAAACAAAAAGGAGAGACCGATTATAACCGTTCAGTAACTATGCTAGGTCAACAAATGTTTGACGAAGCAGGAAGAGGGGGACAAGACGAAGAAGACAGGATTCAAGCAGAAATACAACAGATTTTAGCAGCATCTGAAACAGATGATTCTCCAGAAGCGCCCGTAGCTTCTGCGGCATCAGTTGCTACGCTTATTAGCCAACAGAACATTAATTCTAACAATCAAGGTAAAACTATTGTTGGGGATGGGGAAAAGGTACAAACGGTCACTAGAAGAGGACGACAAGTACCCGTGAACATCGTGTCCGAAGAAGACAGAGACCCGAAACCCGAAATAAATTTAGAAGGCACTCCGCAAAACGACAAAGGAAAATATATATTTAGAGACCAAACTATTTTTGGCAGAAAAGGAGCTAGATATTCAACACAAGGTAAACTAGACGCAGTGCGTAAAGAAATAATGGAAAATTTAGACTTTAAAGGAAACTCTCTTATGGTTAGTGCTGGAATGGCAGCTTCTTTAAATATTACTAACAATGAAACTCGTGCTTTGTTTAAAGCTTTAGGTCTTCCAACTAAAATACAAGACCTTTCAAAAGCGCAGTATGAAGCAAACCAAGCGGGGCCAAATGTAGATGGCCCATGGGATAAAGCACTAAAAGAATTAGATAGGATACAGGGAGTAGTAGATGGAGAAGTTCCTGTAACAGGAGACCAAACAGGTAGAGGAGAAGCAAGAGGCACAATTAGTAGTCATGCCCAAGGTCCAGCTAGACTTAGGTCAACCACAAATGATGCAGAGACGGTTGAAGAAGCTCAAACCGTTATTGCTGCAAAAATTGACAGGCAAGAAAAACCAGAACCTGAAGAAGTACAGAAACTAAGAGAATTATTAGAAGCTAATGAAGTAAAAACGCTCGAAGATTATAAAAAAATCGCAGCCAAGGAACTTAGTCCTCAAGACTTAATTGCTGCTAATTGGATTGTTGCTTCTATTGGAACAGAAAGTATGGCTGAAGTGCAGAATAATATGACAATGCTTTCTAACATAACTGCAACAGGGTTCCCTGACTATTCGTATCAAGAGATGATAGATGATAAGAATACAGCTTATTCACAGGTTACGGCAAGAATGAATGCTATGTCTACTGCTGCTGGAAAAGGAATGAGTAATACTGCTCGACAAAACCAGTTTTTAAAAGATATAGAGCCTACCTATGCCCTTAGGAGAGATTTTACTTTAGACATGGAATCCGGAAGTCTTTCAAATGCTGATGGGGAAGTAATAAACAGAGACCAACACAGGCAAAAAATGAGCTTAACAATTGAAAACCTTAGACGTTCTCTTAACAGTGGAGCTTATGGTCCTCGGGGTTCAGCAGATTATCTTGCTGCCACTAAAGAAATTGATAAACAAACAGCTCAATTTATTCAGCACGCAGCTGCACAACAAGAAGGAGTTGGAAGAACAGGAGATAAAATAAAAGATTTCTTTATTAACCCTGATACGCCTTTTTATGTAGATGGCGGTTTGAAAAATTTGCGTATTAAAAACACTAGAAGAGGCCCTATGTTTGTTTATGGGACTACTAATTACAAAGGTGATTTTACCGAGACAGATAACTCTATTCTTGTTGGGGGTATAGTAGCTACAGTTTTTGGTAGTGATGAAGAGTTTATGAGATTTGTTGAACGTAATCAGATTAAAAACACTGATACTAATGAAGTTTGGACGAACTAATGTGGCTAATTCTTCAGCAGACAGTTTATTTAAATCCTTTCTAGAGGAAGCATCCCCTAGCCCAGCCCCCTTACCTGAAAATTCTGAGCCTTCTCCAGATTTAGTTTCTTCTTTTTTAAGTACTTCTTTCGATCCACAAGAAGAACAAGACCTTGACCAAAGAATTTTAGAACAAGCGCCTTCGCGCGCCCTTCTTTCATCCGCTGAAAGTGCAATGCTATCTCAATATGAACAATCTCAAACAGAAGGCCCTATACAGTATGGCGGCACTTTTGAAAATGCTTTTCAAGCTGGTTTGGAGAATATGTCGGCAAACACTTCTTATTTTACTGCGCTTCTTGGAGATGCGTTTGGTAATACTGAAATGGGAGATCGAGGAATTATGGCTGCAGAAGCAGCTAGTAGTAGGGCTGCGGCTAGTTTGGCAGAAATAGATGGCCCACAATCTTTTACTGAACTTATGGAAGCGCCTACTCTTAGTGACGCTTTAACTTATGCTATATCTACTACGGGACAGTTTGCCCCTTCCGCTATTGCTAGTATTACTGCAGCAATAACTGGTTCTGCTTTATTTGCGGTGCTTGGACCTGCCGCAGCAGCTACTGCTGGTGTAGGCGGGGTGGCTGCTGGTGCTGCTGGAAGAGGAGCAACTCGAGAAGCAATAAAGAGACTCGTACGAAGGACTGTAAACAAAAAGATAAAAGGCGAAAAACTTAGCAAAGCTGAAAACGATGTAATCAATCTTTCTTTTAAACATGTAAAAGAATATGGACTTAAAAACGTTGTAGCTGCTAATCGTGGAGCAGTGGGTGGACTTGCAGGAGCGTTTTCTCAAGAGTTTACGCAAGGTTCGGGTATTTTATATGGTGATTTTGCTGAGCAAGATATGCGAGGCGGGCGTGCGGCTGCACTCAGTCTTCTTGGTGGTGGTGCTTATGGTCTTATTGGAACTACAGGAGAAGCGATAGTAGTTAAAGGCCTAAAAGACAGTTTAACTAGACTATTAAAAGAATCAGGTAGTAAGAGTTTTACTAAACGTGTGGCGGCGGGGATTGTGGATGTAGGTAAACGAGGAGCGGTTGGAGAAGGAACAGCTGAGTTCCTTCAAGAGGGGGTTAGTATCACACAAAAATTAAACATAGACGATGCTTATACTCGTGTTATGGCGCGTTCAGATGCGATAAACGCACTCGTAGCGGGAGCTGTAGGCGGAGGAGTTATTGGTGGTACGGGGGGTGCCATGTCAGGAGCCGTTTCTGCAGCTGCTCCAAGAATACAAAGAAAGTCCGCAGAATACGTAGATAGGTTTTCTCAAGGGCAAGAACAGGCAGAAATAAATGCAGCCCTTGATTTAGAAGAGTTTGGAATTGATCTTTCTAAAGACTTTATAGCAACGCCCGAATCTAGTGAGGACCTATCAGCACAATATGCTGCAATGATGGATCCAAAAACTAAAAAAGATTCTATGTTTATTCCTATTCCAGAAAAAGGTGCTCCTCCTAACCTTGATCCTATAATACAAAAAGATATAGACGCGGGAAAAGTGTTTAGAGTTGATGTTGAGGAGGCCCGAGGTAGAGGTCTTTTTCTATCTACAGATGAAGAAAAAGCTAACCGGCTTATGCAAATATTAATGGGGGGTACTGCAAAAGGGGCAACCATACCTGAAAAACCAGAAGAAGCTCAGTTAGATTTATTTGAAGACGGACCAATTGATTTAGATACTTTTTTAGCAGATGCTCTTGGGTATTCAGCTGTTAGAAGACCAGATGATCCTAACGTGCTGGAAGTCGTTGATAAAGAAGGCAACTTTGTTCATTTTCAATCTGTAGCTGAAGGGAAAGAAGCAATGCGAGCTGCAGCACAAAAAGCCCAAGATATGTTTGGTAAGCTTGGCAAAGACCAAGACTATATGTACTACCAAGACTTTCATAACCAAATAAACAAGGATGGGAAAACTTTTCCTATGAGGACTATAGAAAGCCATATGCAAGAAAGAAACACAAAGTTTCAAAATTCTTTAGTTGATCAAATGGCAAATTCTATAATGTTTGACGAAGAAGTTAGCGCTCAAAAAGCAGAAGCTGATGACAGTGCTGGTACAGCAGACGATGTAGGTAAAGCATCTTTACTGTTTGAACTAAGTGAAGATGCTGTTAAACGAACTTTGTATACAAAGATAAGAAAAGGAGGTTTTGTTAAAGGTAGAGCTAAAAAATCACAAGCTACTCCTTCTTGGGCTCCATACCTTGATACAACAAATAAAAATAAAGATTTAAAAGAACAGTTTTTAAAAGCTTTAGAAGAACGCGATCCTATTTTTTCTGAACAGATGGATTCAGAACTTAAAAACGCGAAAAGCATTCCAGTACAAAATATGGCTGAAAGAATAGCCGAAAGCAAAGGAATTACTTTTGATGAAGCGCTTGCTGAAGTAGAGTCAAAAATAAACACTACTTTGCCAGAAGACCTGCAAGGTAAACCTATGAGCGAAATTACTGAAATGCTTGGGGGAACCGTTACTCCACAAAGTTTAGATTATAGGAACAATCCGGATAACACAGTTATTTCTGAAGAGAACCTTCAAGACATTAGAGAGAATGTAGTTAGAGCTCTTCAAACAGATAAGAAAAATCCACGTACGCTACCAGAAGCTCAAAAAGAAGCAAAAGAAAAATTTCCAGATACGCTTATTGGTGACTCGATTTTAAAAATTACGCCCCCAGGCGTTATGAAAGAAGTTATAGCGCTTTCTCAAAAGCCAGAATTTGATTCAGTGTCTTTTGAGGTAGCTGTAGCCGATAGAGACACCGAAATACCTGGAGCGGAGTTTGTTGAGACAAAAGACATTGTAGGAAGGTTTGTAATTAATTTGGTATCTCAAGACCCCGCAAAAGCCCTGTCTTTAGTACAAGATAAAGAAATAGTTGAGTATGCTATGGCAGAAGCTATAGAAAGCGGGCTGAAAGACTATACCTTATGGTTAGAGTATCACGCAAAAAAAACATCGTATAACACTGACGGCTATACGGATTATGGGCGAGGGCCGTTAGTAAATTATTTTGTGACTTTGAAATCCCCTGGCACTGTTTTAGATGTAGGTGAGTTAGAACTTGGGTCAGGCGTGTCACCTGTACTTGAGACGCAACTTGCAAAAGCCAAAGAGATGGGGTTTGATTCTAAAATTCCTGTAGATGCCACACGCCTGACAGGTAAAGGTTTAAGCCTTATGAACACTAGAGGGCTTACTCCTATAAAAGAAGATTTAAACACGGCTGACGCTAGAGTTCGTTATTTTGCGGACGGGTTTTTGGCTATTTTATATGAGTTGGGTAATCAAGGTTATAAAGTAGAGGCATATAATGTCCAATTACCACCAAGGTCAACAGTCCCGGTTGAATATTCTTATGATCTTATAGACGGCTTAAACACCACATTTCCTGAAGTTGTTGCGGGGGCTAAACAAGAAAATGTTAAAGGAATGATTTCTAAAGACATAGAAATAACCAAGAAGAGACAAGAAACGATTGCTTTAAATGAAACAATTGCAGAAGAAGCAGCTGCATTTTTTAACATTAAAAAGGAAACAGCTGAGGAATTAACAGACAATGAAATAAAAAATAGAATAAAAAATCGACTACTTGATCTAAAAAGGAATAAGAATTTTGCTACAGATATTGGATCACCTGCAGCTACAGCTAACTCTATTCTTGCTCTTATAGACAAAAGAGACGGGCTTACAAAACAGATTAAAGAGCACAAAACACCAGAAGAACGAATTGAAGAAGTTAAAGAAGACCCAGAAATTCAACCTTCTAAAGTTTTTAAAAACGAGGTTCTCAGTCCTGCACTTTGGAAAGCTATAAAATATATGCCTTTCTTCACTAAAAAAGCTGAAGAAAATGTTTTTCTTACTGATTATAAAAAAGGGCAATTATCGAAAAGACTTGACGCAGGGCCAAAAGCACAAAAAGGATTTAAAGACAAAGATATAGACAAAAGTACAGGAGAAATAACCACAGCAATAGCTAAAGAGTATCGTAGATATACTTTAAGTGACTTTATTAATTCTTTTGATAAGGACCCAATAAGTAGTGTTTTAAGAAAACTTAGAGCAACAGAAGCACGAATTGGTGAATATAGACCTTTTGATCCAGAACTAAAACGCCAAGGAAAAAAACAACAACCCACAAAACTTTATCACCCTACGTATGGAACAGTGGTTACGTATGTAGGAGAAATTTACAAAGAAGATTTAGCACTCCAGAAAGAACTTGCAGCCGAAATGGAGACACTAGGATATACAAAAATTAAAGCTCCAAAAAGGCTTAGAGAAGAGTTCGGTATATCTTCTACAATGTGGGTCCCAGGCGATAAACTTTTAGAGTTACGCCAAGCCGAACTACTAGACCAAGCGCTAAAAGAAGACATTTTTGACATGGCTGATTCTGAAAGTGTTGCACGAAGAACAAAATTCAAGAAAGAACTTAAAGATAAACTTATATCTATGGCTTCAGTAGATCCCACTGTTCGATATAACGAAGCTGAGAAACTCTATGGGGCTTTTAGAAACAAACTGGCTACAGACATAGAAAAACTTGAAGGGCAGGTTAAAAAAACACCCGAAGATAAAAAACTAAGCAAAAAACTTAATACCCTTAAAAAACAAAAGAAAATTATTGATAACGTGTTTAATGAGTACACGCCTGATGCTGCTCCTACAGAAGGAATAACTGTACCTGTTGTTAGAATGAAAACAGTTTTTTCGTTCAACACAAAAGGAATTTCTAGTGAGTTAACTTCTATTTTAAGACCTGCACTAAATAATCTAACACAGGAACTAACGAACGACCCCGCAAAACTAGAAAAAGAAAAACAGAAGTCGTTACAAAAAGCGATTGAAAAAATAAAAGATTTAAAAGAGCAAGCTGAAACAGGACAAATTGTTATACAACAAGAAGAACGAAAAGAGATAACTGGCAAAGAAGCAGAAAAATATATTGCAGATCAAAAACGACTTGGGTTGTTTAAATTTGGTAAAAAAGCAACTGGAACCAAAAAAACATTATCTATGCCAATGCCGTTTGTTCCTATAGCAGTTCCTAATGTACCTTGGACTTGGGAAGCAGAAATGGCAGAAAAATATTGGGAGCCTGTGGGAAAAGTAGAACCAAATCTTAAATACAGAAACGCTAAAGTTTTGTCTGGAAACCAAATTAAAAAATTAGAAAAACAACTAAAAGAAGATGGCGCAATTATTTTAGAGACCAAACCCGCAAAGATAGTAAAAGGCAAAGAGTTGGCTTCAAAAATGGAAACTATTGAACCTTTTGAAATTACAGAAGATGGCAGGTTGTTTTATAACGAAAAGGACATGGAAACTGGGGAGAATATTTCTTTTGAAGTTAAAGTGTTAGAAGAAGACACAGCAATAGATACTGGCACAACTGTAGTATTACCTACATATGAGCATGCAAAACTAAAAGAACTTGATAGGGGATATGTAACCGTAAAAGAGGCAAAACAACTACAAGACAATGAAAAGTTTAGTAGTGCTTTTTCAGAAGCAATTGCAAGAAAGGGTAAAAAAGCCATCGAAGTTCAAGTTAAAGCTAAGACTAGAGAAAACCAGCAGAAAAAGAACCGTCTTTTCGAGTGGGACCAAGCACAAAGTTTAAATTTGTCTGGGGTAATACCATTTATACCTAAAGCAATTCCTAGATTACCACTGAGGTCTGTAGGTTCTGATCTCCCTGGGCAAAGAACTAAATACTATCTTCCGAATTTTTCTAAAACTTTTCTAGAGCAGGCAGAGCGAGCTTCAAAAGCTGTAGGAGTGGATAAAATTTTTAAAGGGGGAGCAAAAAATTATATGGACGTTTTGTTTGCAACCATTGGCGCTTCATTTGATTTAGACCCTAAAGTAAGAACCTTAGTTATTTCAGCCACTGAGGATATTAATGAAAACCCTGTTCTTGCGGGAATAGACGAATCTCTTAAAAATACAATACAATCTGAACAACGGGCAGTAAACTTAGGAACAGCTACTACAAAAGGAGAAAAGCAAAAAAGAGAAAACGTGATGCGCATGTCCGGTCGCACGGCTTCAGCGCTTAAATCTAATACCTTTATTACCGACCACGGAAACAATGTCATTAGTTCAAGAATAAGAGTAAATGGGGGTTTAGAAAATATAATTATTTTAAAAGTTTCACCCGAGCTAAATCAACAAACAGGAAAACTAGCAAAAACAATAAACCGGAATGACTTTTTGTTTAGTATTTCAAAAGCTTTTGGGCATGAGATCGGACATATCGTACTTGATTCCGAAAGTAATTGGACAAACGATGTAGCAGTCATATTTAAAAACAGACCAGCTTTTAAAGAGGCATATATACAAGCGATCAAAGACCCTAATCTACCTGAACTAACAAAAAAAGTATGGACAGACCCCCAAAAAGGAGCTTCAGAATGGTTCGCTGATAATTTTTCTGCAGCAATGAATAAAAACTTTCAAGCTAAAACAGGCGTTGAGTCTATGTTCAAACGACTTGCTAACATGTTTAAAAGAGCGTGGGAAAACATTGCAGACTTTATTCAAGCTAGGTTTAACGTGGACACTCCTGCCTACAAAATGTTTGAAAATGAACTTAATAAAATTATAAAAGAGCACAGAGCAATAAAAGCAAGCGAAGCGGTTAACCCGAACAGGTGGGAGCTTACTTCCACAGAAGCCCTTGTTGTTGAGAATATGAAACAAGAACTACTTACGTGGGAAAATCTAGGCGGAAGAAAAGGGGCTAAATTAAATGAGTCTGTTATTAGTACTGTGCTAAAAGCAGTAAATGAAAAAGTTCCAGTTAACATAGCTAAATTGTTTTATGACGCCGATAATTTTTTGCGTACTAAGCTTGGCCCAGCTGGAAAAGCTCTTGCTCTTATGTTCTATGGAAAATCTCAATCGGGGGAACAACAAGGTTTTCTTCAACGTGTAGTTTCTTTAAAAAACTCAAACTTGACTGAGTTTTCTAAAGTTTTATTAGATCAAGAAGACGCGGACTGGGGAATGTTACAGTCCGAAAATCCAGATCTTTTAGCTGTTGAAGATTCTAATAATAATACCTATCAAATGGAGTTAGTGCCTGTTTTAAATATGGATAGAGGTATTGAGCATGCTGAAGCGCACCCTGAGTATATTTATTTATACACCGGGGCAGTCCCAAAAGGATATACAGTTCCAAAAAATATGTACGAGATGCCTCCAACAGGTAAAGGCATAAATGCTAGAACGCAACGTGGTTTTGCTAAAAAAATGAGGCGTATTGTTCAACAAGACAACAAACGTGGGTTTATTGTGGTTGGAAAAAGAACTAAAGGTACAGCAAACTTAGTTAATTCTTTACAACCTAGAAGAATGATCCCTGTGCTTAGTGGCAAGAAAGCTCCAGCAAACACAACCCCCAAAGATTGGGCATGGTGGGAAAACCGCTATGTTTCAAACATAGGAGTAGAAAAAGGTCAGGTTACTGGGCGACAGTTTAAACTAAGACAAAAAATGGAGCAGTTTTATTGGGACAACAAGTTGGCAATTCATGGAGTTGCGTTCAGAGAAAACTATTGGCCTCGTATGTTTGACTTTGTAGAAATAGGCGCCACGCCAGAACTTAGAACTAAACTAACGGATCTTTTATTAGAGGCTAACACCGCAAACAACACTACGTTTAGAAGACAAATAATAGCGCCCGTTGGAGTTAATCCTAATACATATTTTGAAAATGTAAAAAGCGGAAAACTTAAATTCCCAGGCGGAAAAGACAAAAAATATATTGTAGAAGAAGTTATAAGCGAAGACGGGTTTCCTATCCTAGATGGAGAAGGAAACCAAATGATGCAATATTTTGAGTTCTTTAAAATGGACAGAGAGTTTGCTGAACATTTAGTAGACCAACTTGCAGATGGACCGCAGGAATCGTTTGATTCTATGGAGAACGACGGAGATACCTTTATTGGGCATCAGTTAGGTTTAGGTGTTTTACCACACAGGGCCAAAGCTTTTGCAGCTTTAGATACTTCTGTTTTACGTAAAGAAAAACTTATTGTAGATCCGGCTATAGCGACCGACCGTTCTATAAATCAAATTTTTAAAAAGATTGAGTATGACACAAAAGGTGGCTGGCAAACCGCTGCACAGCATATAGAAGATATTAAGGACCCTAAACTTCAAGAAGATGCTTTAAAAGCTGTTAAACACTTGTTAGGAAAATATGATCAAAACATGAGCCCTGAGTTTAGAACATTTAACAGCTGGGCTTTGTTTATGAATATTGCTAGTTTATTGGCGTTTGCTACTTTTGCTTCTTTGCCAGACTTTGCTGGAGCAATTATGCGTGCAAAAGACTCACAAGCGCTTAAAAACGTTGTTCCTGTTTTATTAGAAATGGCAGGAAACCCAGCAGCAGCTAGAGCGCTGGCTAAAGATATAGGAGTTGTTGCATCAGAAGCTATGGAGCTCATGTGGATTCACTCTCCTCAAATGGACTGGCAAACACATGGAAGTCAACGGGCTTCAAGTATCTTTTTTAAATACACAGGACTTGAAGCATTTACTAAATTTACTAGGTACTTCGCTGCAGGCATGGGTAAACAATTTATTGTGCATCACTCAAAAAACGCAAAAACAGGAAGCGGATTATCAAAAGCACGTTCTATTAGGTATTTAAAAGAGTTAAACAATATTAGCCCCGATGTCGCTTTAAAGTGGGAAAAAAATGGGTTTAGTTTTGATTCTTTGTCTGCACAAGAGTCTAGAGAAATGAAACTAGCTTTGGCTCGTTTTGTAGATGAGTCTATTGTACGACCAAGTGCTGCAGAACGTCCTGTTTGGGCATCTGATCCACGATACGCTTTGATTTGGCAATTAAAATCTTTCTTTTATGCGTATGGTAAAAATATATTAGGGGGAGTTGCACGAGAAGCTCAGTCTAGAAAAAATGAAACAGGTTCTAATCTAGAAGCGGTTGTTCCATTGTTAATGATGGCTTCTATGGTTCTACCTTTAACAATGCTTGGTTGGGATTTACGAGAACGAACTAAATATGCTATTGCATACGCTATACCTTGGCAAGATGCAGATTGGAACAAGATAGGTAAAACAGACCAAATGCCTTGGGGCCCTTATTTAACAGAGCTTATAGACCGATCTGGTGCTCTTGGACCGTGGACCATGTTACGTCAAATGTATACTAAAGCACAATGGGGAGAATTATGGATTACGCCTATATTAGGGCCAAGTGCAGAAGTAGCAGAAGAAGGGATCGCGGCAGCTTTCACTGATAAAACTTTCAATTTCAAAAAAAGATTACCTTTGGGCCAACTGGCACAATGATTAGTATATAATAGAGAATTAATATGGCATATTCATCGACAATCAA
>CEUA01069670.1_pt1 | contig 13308 bp, 10 predicted proteins | sample 361541 | NCBI WGS metagenome assembly CEUA01 (sample SAMEA2623079, study PRJEB7988) | marine metagenome | isolation source: saline water (ENVO:00002010), including
GTATTCATATATCCATAAATCTAAAAAATTTTTCAGCTACCATCTAATTTGAAAGATAAAGCATCTTTCGTTAGACTCTCCAAATTGATTCTTGTATCATTTAATCCCAATCTTGAAACCCTGTGATTCCCACGTACTGAACATTAAGTACCTCATGGTCAAGGAAATGAGTTCCGATTCGTTGAATGAAAGCAACAGCAGATAATTTTTTCTTATTGAAGTTTGATATATCAATTGAGTAGGATGCTATATGCTCACCACCTGATATTAAAACTGAATCATCCAGCGGGTCTCCCAATTCTCCACTCAGAACTGCTCTGAGTGTATGGTCATGGACATATCCTTCAATAGGGTCACCCATACCATAGAAATCACTCTGAGGAACTTCGTTGTCCCAATTGACCTGATCGAATCCATAACCAGAGCCGGTAACTCCATCCTCAACCAAATAGACTGTCAATCTGTAATCGCCATTGAGATCGGTATTGAAGCCCGCACGTACCTCTATTGTTGCGACATTTCCACTCACCTTGGATCTCATTGCCAATCCACATTCTGCTTCCAATATCATTTGATTAGCTGTTAAATATGTAAAATATCCAGCATTGAATGATACGACACTATCATAGGGAGCCCTATCAACCATACCAGCTGGATAGCTACTATTCTGGTATGTCGTCTCTAAAAAAACAGAATGGTCTATTGCCATTCCATCACGTACATGAACAGCTACCGGAATAACATTAGCATTCTCATTGATAATATTTTCTACAATGGCAGCACCCCATGGACAGTAACCACACCATGAAGCAGTAAATTCCTCGATTAAAACCTTTTTCGTGAATGATAATGGCATCTCACTAAACTCCGGTTCCTCGTTATTGTCACTGCATGAGAAGAAAAGGACAGATACTAAAAGTAAGTTATTCAAATATCTCATTATATTGGTCTCCTAATCAAATCTATTGAAAATCCTATAAAATGTATCATCAAGATACTGCGCATATGGTCTCACTTACCATAGAGTTCATTAAAACCTCCTCTGATGAAGATATCGAACCAACCATCAGAATAAAGCGCGTAAAATAAAATAGAGGCAAAAATAAAAAAGAATAAGAACATGCATGCCAAAAACCATTTGCCTTTCATGGTTCCTGAAAACCCTTTATCACTTCCTTAACTCCAATGAAACTGGTATCTCCCCAAAATAAACTGATTCTGGATCAACATATTCCTCAATTGACCTGAGAATCATCTGACTGCTCCTCATCACAATGCCTTGAAAGATCGTCTGATCAAGATATTTGATCGATATTTCATTATCCATATCAACAAGGAAATCATTTAACATTATGGTGAAATTAGGAACAGTCGCATTTTCGATGTAGATGGTCTGTCCATCAATTCTAGCAACTATAAGAGAACCCTCAGTGGGTTTATCATCTTTCAGCCAGTAGAATCTAGTATGGGTCACATCGTCCTGTTTCCAAACTATCTTTTTTGGAAAGGGATTTCTTGTAAAATTCGTCATCCATGAAATGGCAACAGTGTCGAGTAATTCCATCCAGTGACCTTTGTCCTTGTGTATCTTGACCAAGTGTGGGTAACCATCAATATCATTCTCTTGTAATTCTTGTAATTTCCTTCCCCATTCTGCCGCAACCGTATTCCTATTGTAAGGTGTATCATTTTCACCCATATGAATTGTGAATGGGAGGTTTCTTAGACCCAATGGCGAGGTCTCATTTGGATGGCCTGCCATCATTGCGGCAGCAGCGAATCTATCAGCCATTCGAGGTGCTAATTGGTATACCCCATCACCTCCTGCAGAATATCCCATGAGGTAAATTCTATTGGGGTCCACATCGTAGAGTATGATCATATTTTGTATCAATCTTTCAAATATGGGGTCAATATGACCTTGGTGCCACATATTCCAGGTATTGGTTGGTGAACGCGGTATTAACACGATGCCCTGCTGTACTTCGTAAAGAGTTTTGTGGCGGTTCCATTGTTTTTCATTGACTGAATCTGAAGTCTGGCCACCTCCATGAAGCGAAAAATATAAATTCCACCCATCTTTTGGCTTTTTGCCAAAGAACTTCAAGTCAAATTTCATTTCCATATCATTGACCTTGATGACCTTTGAATTCATTTCATTCCTTCTGTCTACAATAATCCCCGATATGAATTCATCAAAAAGTCTCTCAGACTGTTTCTTGGCATCGCTAAAACTAAGAACACCATTTGATGTCCCATCTTTGGCCTTACCGGAGCAACTGAGACTGAACACTATCAATAGATTCATTACAAAGATTGATTTGCCAATTTTTCTCATGATGCAATTTCCTGACTTTTATATATGTTAACAATCCCTACACCTGCAGCTATGAGGATGAGCCCCAAGATAGACTGCCACTGTAAAGATTCTCCATAAAATAGATACCCAAATATGGTAATTAAAAATATTCCCATCCCTGCCCATGTTGCATATGCAATTGCAAGAGGAATTTCTTTGAGAGCAAATGTAAGTAAATAGAATGACATGACATAAGCAATGACCAGTATCATAGTGACAATAGGCCTGGTAAAGTTCTTTGAGACAGGTAGCAGAATCGTACCAGTCACTTCACACAAAATAGCACCAAGTAGATAGATATAGGACATATAAAAAGTTTCCTTATTGCCAATTGCACAGCATGTTATGAAAAAGAAAGACCCTATAAAATAAGAAAACTGATATTTCCAGAAATATAATTTTAGGTGTTAGAATGATAGGACATCCTTAGGTCTTGTGAAATTATTTCTAGAATCATTCAAATCAGCGCTATGCTTCTCAACTCTTCTCCAGAGTTATTTCAATATCCTTCAACGTGCTTTCAGCTGCTTTATTAAGATTTTCAAATGCCATGATCATGTATGTCTTTATGTTATATGAAACGACTAGGTAATTAAAATATTTCGTATCATTCTTCAATTCTTTTAGACCCTTCTCTCTATCTTTCAAAGTGATCCACCAATATTTAGAACCTGCAATTTCGTATTTATCGATAAAATGATCTTCGATCAGGAAAATATTACGTTTATCTTCCTCTAGATAGGTCTTTACATTATTGTAATGAATATTGTATAGAACGATGATCTTCCGGAGGAGATCTTGGTCAGATATCTTATACAATTGCCCGGTGTTTTTAAGGGTCTCATATGGCGTTTCTTGAAGACTAAAGGTAACATATCCATTTGCCATATCAACATAATATTCAAGAGTATCCAATGATAATGAGTCGTACTCAGTCAACAAGGATTTCAATCTGGACTGCGCCCTCTTTGCTCTCTTTATGGTCCAATCAATATTCTCAATATCCGATCTTAGCGCACTCACAATACTACCAAGTGCCTCCTTCTCCTTTTTCCTGTCATTTAATATGTCTGTGTAATCATCAACCCACAATGATAAAATTATCCCAAGGAATACAGCTACAAACTCCACACCACCTTTTGTCATAACATTATTCAACGGTGAGATTCCCAGTTTGAATATTCCATAATTTAGAATAATAACTATTTTGATCTGCAATCAATGCATCATGCGTGCCTTCCTCGATGATCTTTCCTTGATCTAGAACCAGAATATTTTGACAATTTCTAATTGTTGATAATCTATGTGCAATGATGATGGATGTTCTCTCTTTGATGATCTCAAAAATGGCTCTCTGAATCAACTGCTCTGTTCTGTTATCAACAGCAGAAGTAGCCTCATCGAAAATAATTATCTCTGGTTTTCGAATTAATGTTCTGGCAATGGATATTCTTTGCCTTTGTCCACCAGAAAGGATTTGTCCACGCTCACCTACAATCGTATCAATGCCCTCTGGTAATTTTTCAATGAACTCTTTGCATTGACTCTTTTCAATTGCCTGCTCAATATCAATATTGCCTGGATCTTTGACACCATAGGTTATGTTATCTAGAATTGATGCATCAAAAAGAAATGATTCTTGACTAACAATTCCAATTTTTTCTCTTAAATATTCTATCCTTAGGTCTGATATGGAATGATTACCAATATGAATTTTCCCATCTTCTAATTCATATAATCTCAAAAGTAATTTTGCAATGGTCGTCTTACCAGACCCAGTATCTCCCACCAATCCAACGGAGGTACCATGTGGGATGATCATATTCAGGTGATTGAACAATGGTATTTTCTCATCATAGTAGAATGTGACATCTTCAAATCTTATGTCAAAACTATTTGTATTTGGACTTAAAGAATCTGGTTTATCCTTTATCTTTATTGGAACATCCATCATATTGAAGATTCTTCCACAGGATGCCATGGACCGTTCAAAATCATCAATAAGAACAGAAAGAGTTGTAAATGGCCAAAGGAATCTTTGTGTGAGGAATACAAGGACACTGTAAGAGCCGACTTCCAGTGTCCCATTAAGAGCCATATAACTACCTATGAGCATGGTACCTAGGAAACCAGAGAGTACCCCCATCCTGATAAGTGGATTAAAGGCGCTACTTATTGCAATGGCCTTCATATTCTCTTCCTGATACTCATTACTTTTTGATCCAAGATTTACTTTCTCAATACCAAAGGTCATAAAACTTTTTATGACTTTAATACCCATTAGGTTATTGACGATCAATGTATTTAAAAGTCCTACCTTTTCTCTTATGCTTTTGTATTTTGGAGAAAGTTTTTTTTGGAAGAACAGACTTATGAAAAATATAATGGGGACAGGAACAATGGCTATAGTCGCTATCAATGGTGAGATATAGAAAAATATGAAACCAATGATGACCGTTGAGACACTGATCTGTATGATTTGATTTACTCCATTATTCAAAAACCTTTCTAGCTGGTTGACATCATCATTTAATATCGCCGTAATATTTCCTATTGATTGTTTTTCATGCCAATCTAGATCCAATAACTGAGCATGGTCATAGGTCTTTATACGAAGATCGTGCTCTACCCGTTGGGCAAGCCCTCTCCATTCGATCATATAGAGATATTCAAATAATGACTCCAGGGCCCATATCAGAAAGGTAATTCCACCAATGAAGGCAACCTGTGAATCAATAGAATTAAATCCAAGAGATGCTACAAAACTATCATTCTTTTTAACCACAAGGTCTACGGCGACTCCAATGAGTACCTCTGGTGCAATATCAAATATCTTATTGAGAGCTGAGAATAATGACGCTAGAATAGCCTTACTCTTCCACTTCTTTATGTAATCTATTAGACTATTAATTGGCTTTCTTTCTTTCTTTTCCATAGACAAGTCTTATCAAGCAGGGTTATCATATCTTCGTTTTGAAGATATGTTCCTTTGGTTAAAATTATTATGTGGTCTACCCTTATAAATTTCATCGAACGAGTGCCTAACTGCAAGTCCTATTACCTTTGCTAAATTGGCCGGAACAGCATTGCCTACCTGTATCATCTGCTTTGACTTAATTCCTTTGGAAATGAAATCATCTGGGAAGGTTCAATATTTATTAAAGTAATATAATATATAAATATTATTATGTACTGTTATATATGGATATATATTATTTTAAAAATAATATTTTTCTTGTATCTCTGAAGTCATTTGTTTCAATACTGTATAAATAAACACCAGCAGAAACAGCTTGGCCTTTTTGATTAGTGGCATCCCATTGAATGGATTTAGACCCTAATGATTGGGCGCCATTAACCAAAGTCCTTACTTCTTTACCTAGCATATCATAGATGGTTAGTTTAACATTTGAATTCTTAGGCAATTCGTATCTGATCTTTGTGACAGGATTAAATGGATTTGGGTAGGCTTGATGGAGTCTATATTCTGAGAATATGGCTTTTTGGTCTAAGTCAAGTTGCAAAATCTGGCTATCCATCCAAGCTAAGCGATCTGCGATCCATGATTTTAAATACAATACTTCTTCCTCATAGGTTTCAAAAACATAATAGTTGGGCCAAACATAATTACCCAATATGGGCCATTTGAAATAATTTCGATCTATGGCACTTCCTAGTAGGTCAACGCTATTGTCAATAATTTCAAAAATATGACTTTCTGAAAATATGTTAGGTCTTAATTCAGAATATCTCTGAGATACTTTCATTCTAAAATTCTCATCCTGCCATAAGAGCTCCCACCAGAAGGACATTTGATCACCGCCCTCAGGATTATATTCCAATAGCCAATTTTCAGGCTCCCAGGTCTGGCCATAATCACAATTTCCAAAACCATGGTTAAAGTCCCAAACTGGTCCTGCAGTTAAGCGACCATCAACACTTTCCTTATCTTTATAAATGTATGTACTAAGTCTATATGCGTCTACATTTTTTGCTAATTCTTGAATTAGGATAAAGTCAACAAAAGAATCAACGTTCATCTTAGATGGATAACCTGTTGAATTATTCGTATAATCATTGGAAAGCATGATGTTTTCAAAGTCATCGATATAATTTTGTATATAGTCTTCCTGCTGAGGAACAATTTCACTTGGCTTGGGATAGTGATAATTATATGTGATTCCATCATGCTCACTCTGAAAACCACCAATGTTGTCACCTGTAAAATACCAATCAAATTTGAGAATATATCCACCTGTCAAATCATCTCCTTCAATCTCATCTGGATTTAACTTCGAGATATCCACCCTATCTGCATCCCGTTTAATTTTTTCCATCAACACATATACACCCTTGTAATCATTATTAAGGTATAATTCTACGAATCGTGTCCTAGATGCATACCTACCGAGGTCATTAGATAATTGATAGGCCAATACATTTCTAATCATTGTCTTATCCTGCCAAGGTGCATACAGTACCCAGTCATTTTCCTCTGGCATACCCAAAAGTTGTACGTTATTATTCTCTCCAGCTTCATCTACAGTTTCAAATCGATATGGAGTTTTATCGTTCCACTGTGATGAGTTTCCTCTACGCTCAATGGTTATATTTCCATCATAGCCATTAAAATCATCATTAATGTGGTTCATACCTGATTCATTATTTATTATCCCCATATGCGCAGGAATACGTGGTTCATCAGGTATACCAGCTCCGTAGGTATCTATGATCACTAAAGGCAAGTTTGAATCATCGAACACTATGGGCTCTTGGAACCATGAAGGCAAATCAGAATAAAATTGAGAATCATCAACAATTCCAAAGGTTAAATAGAAATTCCCAGATAGATCTGAAGAAGAAGAGTTTATATTATGTAATTGTACCGCAAATATATTTTGACCTTCGATAAGGATATTGTTCAAATCCAGTGAATCCATATAAATGGACTCTGGTAAGCCACCATTATACAGTGAAGCCTCGTGGTCATAGCTTGTCCCTGAATCGAATGGGACAAATGTACCAACTTCAGGAAGGTTGTAAGATCTCCCGACCTCAATACCATTCAAATATGCTATGAAACCATCATCATAGTCAGCACTAATTATAGCACCAGACAATTTTGATAAATCTTCAACATTGAAATCTGTTCTAAAATAGACCGAAAGAGCTTGATCGGTTATGGTGCCATCATCACCATCACCGTAGCCAAAACCACCCACTCCCTCATCCCAGTTACTATCATCAAAACTAAGTTCATTCCAATTAGAAACAGGCTCAGAGTCTGGTACAAGATATCTCCAGTAATCATTAGCAAAAACTGCCGTCTCCCAATGATCCTGCGAAAGTAATGTCTGTGTAAAAACTAAAATAAGAAAAATTATCTTTATCATAATATAAATTTACCCATCTATGAGGAAACAAAAACAGACCAAATAGGTCTATTGTCTCTTACTCAAAATCAAATTTAAGCTGCAGACTATAGTGACATTTTGGCAATGTATCCTCCCTATAAAGATTTGTAATGGATATGCCCAAAAGCCTAACCGAATTTTTTATTTTTTCCTGGAATAACAGATCCCTTATAATTGGAAAGAATTCTTCCTTTAATGAAACATAGTCATCAATGGTCTTACTTCGTGTTTGTTGACTAAAATCACTGTATTTTATTTTGATGGTAATGGTCCTACCCTTGTTAGAAGTTTTCGCCATCCTCCTTTCAAGCTCCAAGGCTATATTTGCCAATTTATCTAACATGAAACTCTCAGAATCAATGTCTTGCGTAAAGGTCTGCTCTGCTCCTATTGATTTTCTAATTCGGTTTGGATCTACCTGGCTATTTTGGATACTTCTAACTATGTTGTAATAATGAGTACCAGTCTTCCCAAAATGACCGTTAAGGGTGGCTTCATCAAGTTTCCTAAGGTCTGATCCATTGTAGATACCAATCTTATGCATCTTTTTTGCTGTGACCTTACCAACTCCAAAAAATTTTGTGATCGGTAAATTATCTATAAAATCATCTACCTGCCTAGGGTGTATGGTCTTTTGTCCATCTGGTTTATTTATCTCTGTAGCTACTTTAGATAGAAATTTATTGATGGATATTCCGGCAGATGCTGTCAAACCTATTTCGGAATTAATTCGCCCTCTAATCTCTGAAGCAATATCGCTAGCAATAACCATTCCCTTCTTATTTTCAGTTACATCTAAAAATGCCTCATCAAGTGAAAGCGGTTCTATTAGATCAGTATAATCTAAAAATATGTCTCTTGTCTTTTCTGAGATTTCTCTATAACGATCAAAACGTGGTTTAACAAAAATCAATTCGGGACATTTCTTTTTGGCCTGGACTGACGCCATCGCAGATCTGACACCAAATTGCCTAGCCTCATATGATGCCGCAGCAACTACCCCTCTTTCTTTGCTCCCACCAACAGCAACAGGTTTGCCTTTCAATGTTGGATCATCCATCTGCTCGACAGAAGCATAAAATGCATCCATATCAATGTGGATTATCTTCCTTATTATTTTTTTCATATTGTGCTTCTAAATAGGATTTAAAAGGGAAAACCTATTTGACGATGAATGGTGAGAAGTTTCCATTCTAGAACAATGCACGTTATAGATATTCAAGCATTATTCAACATCAACTGAACCACTCAAATAAAAAATATCCTAATATTATCATGATCGACAAATTGATAATAAGGCCAAACCAATTTATTCTATTATCTTTTGGATCAAGTATCATATCTACTACTTGGTAGTTTTAAAGATAAAAAAGCCGATGATGCATCCGGACATCATCCAAACTGCCTGTTTTTTTGCAAAAGTATTATAGAGAACCTTTGGGCTATCATACACATAGAGAATCGTATGATAAGAGAATATTTCAACAGCCCACCACAAAAAGACCATGATGAAGGCAAATAAAAAGACACGTTGGTATATGTTTACATTATTAAGCAAAGTTCTGTTCCTACTTCTATATTTTCATGCAGTGCTAGATTCATATGGCCTTTAGAAAAGAATTTTTAATTGAGACTCCTAAATCAAAAAATCTCGATAGATTATATGCAGGTATTCTACAGTTATTAAAGTTCACAACTAAATGGTTTGAGAAGTGCTCTACTATCAACCCTTTGTGAGCCTGCATTAATGACAAAACCTCTAGTGGACTTAATTGGTCTCAATTCTATTTGATCACCATTGAATAATTACAAAGAGAATATTCAATAATGATAGATCAAGAAAATACTAGCCCTAGTCTGGAGTACTGTAAACCCATATGCTGACTCCACCAATGACCGCACCCATTATCAATGGTATCATTGGAGGGGCATCAACAAGACCGCGAACTCCACCAAGACCAATTACACTAAATATGATTATCAAGCCAAGTCCAACGGAAAGTAAGACACGTTTTGCATCCCTAACAGGGTGATTGACATGCATGAGAAGGACAATGGCAAGCGCAGCCATCGCAGCACCCAGGCCTGCTTTATTATGAGCTGCTAACCCCTCATAGACTCTACCCTCTTCAGTAGATGGGGTATCCATACTATCTTCAATATAGTCCTTATCAAAAGCAACAGGGATAAGAATCATGGGTAACGCGTTTAATATTAAAAAAACTGAAATGACGATCATTGGTATCTTTGGTTTTGACATAGTACAATATTCCTTTTTTTCTAAAAATCAGTTGTGGAATTATTAAAGAAACAACAAACCCCACCGGAGTGGGGCTTGTTATGATGTTTTTATGATTACATTGGTCAAACCTTTACCATTCCCCTATCAACAAGTACCTTCAGACATTTCTTGAATACCTTCTTACTCTCTTCAGGTGTGAAACCGTCCATTGCATCATCTATTTTCTTTGAGCACTTTAGTTTCACATCTAACATCTCTCCAGTTTCATCATCCTGGAGTTTATAGTTTTTTACTTTGCTGATAACCGTATCGCCCTTACCGAAGACTTTTTTTGAGAACTCTTTCTCAAGCGCGAGCATATCATAAATATAAAAGTTGTATTGCTCGCCATTGGTAATGGTCTTCCTCTTGGTTAATCTTATGTCGTCATAAATCTCTTCGTCATCCATACTATACATCCCTTTTATTTCGAAATCCTATGTCCATAATATATTAAAGTATAAAGAACATCCAAAAAAAATAATTATCTAAATCACTTAAAACATGTGTTTTTACCAAAAATTGAAAATACACGAGTCTTGTTATTTTCAACTTACTGTTTTTTTATACTCTTCTATGATTTTTTTAGAGTCAGGGTGTTTCAAGAATTCTTCTCTAAATATATCGTCCATGAGCTCAGCCATCTCCATGACCTGATCATATGCAATTTCTAGATAGCGTATTTCCTGTAACAATACATATAAAATAAAGTTCAAAGAAGAGTCTCTGTCATCGCCAGCCTTTTCTATTCGATTTTTAAGTTTGTTCTTATCAAAATCCTTTCCAAGAATCTTGTATGAGTGAAAGAGAAACCCTGTACTAAATAAAATAGATTCATTCATATTTGGTATCTCTTTTAATAACTCAAGTGAAGATTCAAGGTGCTCAATTGCTTTGTGGTATTTACCTGTATAATAATAGAACCAGCCAAACATCTTGTGATTCATTCCAATTAAACGTTTGTTACCCATTCTCATGCCCAATTCATGTGCGGTAGAAAAAGACTCAAGAGCCTTCTCATTTTGTCCTTGGTAAATATATAATTGGCCCAGAGAACTTAGAGAATACGCTATTCCCAATGAGTCGGATAAACTTTCTCGGATATTCAAGGCCCTTATCTTGTACTCGATTGCCTTATCAATTGAACCTTTGTAATAAAGAGTAGATCCACTATTATTTATAATCCTAGCTTGCGCACTTTTATTCCCAAGTTCCTCCCATATCTTGAGGGTCTTATCATAAAATTCCAGAGCCATGTCGTAATCACCTTTCAATGAATATTCTAAACCTATGTTGCCAAGCAGCACTCCAATACCAGGTTTGTCACCAGAATCTTCATTTATTGGTAAGGCTTTCTTGTAATATTCAATAGCCTTGTCATAGTCCCCTTGATTGGAAAAGACAATACCAATGCTATTGAGTAAATTTCCCATCCTATCTTTATCTTCTAATCTTTCAAATATATCATACGATTTGTGTAAATAATCCAATGCATCTACATAGTTCCCCTTATAATCTTGAGCAATGCCAATGCTATGCAGGGTCCCACCTATCCCACTCTGGTCACCAAGGTCCTCACTAATCTCAATAGACCTATGATAGTATTCGAGTGCCTTATCATAGTTGCCTTTCTTACGATGCACTGATCCTATGTGAACGAGGCACTCTCCTACGATTGTTCTATTATTGATTCCTTCAGCCTGTTCCAATACTGGAACAAAAATCTCCATTGCAGCATCCATCTCTCCACCATTATTGAAGGTAACGCCAAGTAATATTTTTGCCTCAAGGAGGTTGTCATCTATTTCCATGGCCTTTTTTATTAGGCCCCTTGCTATCTCCGTATCATCTGCAGTCTGTCGCTTTTTATATCGATGCTTACCTCTTAGATAATATTCATAGGCCTCTGGGTCTGATTCAACCATCTGCCCCTCTACATCTTTGATCACCTTTATCTCTAGGGTCTCCAAAATATTGTTCGAAAGATCATCCTTGATAGTGGCAAGGTCTTTCCAATTCGTTTGCCACCGTTTGGTGTAAACAACCTTTTGTAATTCCGTGTCAAATATCTCCATGGATAATTGGAAAATGGTGTCCATTTTCCAGAGCGTACCCTGAGCAACATACCTAACAAATAATTTTTTAGCTAGTTCACTATTCTCCATATTTTGATATTCTAATTTTTCAATATCCTTTAGGCTCGCGACCCGGAGCATTCCTGCAGATGTTACGTCTGATATGAGATCAGACGATATTCCATAAGAATAAAATTCATCTGATACTGATCCCTTATTATCTAATGGAAGAATGGCAATGGACGGTACCTCTGATTCCTTTGCAACCCCTATGCCAATGAAGGAGATATTAATCCAAAAAAGGATACCCACAACTGTGAGAATAGCACCAGTGAGACTATACCTGTTCCATTGGAATCCTTCAGGCTCTAGTTTGGCTGATACATCTGAAAGGTTTGACTCTGGAAGACCATGGGAGGTGATACAATATACTTCAACCTTCTGTCCAACGCCCTTTAGTTTTGGCTTACCAAGGTATTTAGTCTTATATCCCTCTTCTCTGATGATGGCATCATGAACCTTATTTGATATGGCAATCCCACCTGGTGCTGAGAATGGCTCGATCCGAGCAGCTACATTGACATCATCTCCAATGACATCGTTTTCTTTTTCTAATATTTCACCAAGATGGATACCAATCCGCAAGGACAGATTTTCAATGTCTTTGGCTTTTTCCTGAATTTTGAGACAACATTGCACTGCATTGGTGATCGTATCAAAGGTCAAGATGAGGCCATCTCCCACTTCCTTGACCCAATTACCCCCATGGGATTCGACAAGGGGCTGTAGTTCATCTCTTTGAAGGTCTAATAGGTCACTAGCTTTTTGTTGATTGTCCGCAGTTAGTTTGGTGAAACCAACGATATCAGTAAATACGATGGCTGCTAGTTTGCGGGTTGACTCGGTCATGATAAGGATAATCTACTAATCATCACACAAACAAAAAACCCCACGAATGTGGGGCTTTTTGTAAATAAAATATTTCTATTCCTTGCCAGTTTGACTTGTTCCAGAACCACCCTTTACTGGAGACCAGTGAGAGCTCCTAGTTTTCCAATTCCCACCTTCTTTTACAAAGGTTTGACTTACTCGGGTAAGATAATGGTCTACACCTTCTGAACCTTTCGGTTTCAAACGACCCTCTGAGTAGTAAAATGCAACGGCTGCTTTACCTGGGGC